>Ga0209992_10000433_pt1 | contig 56245 bp, 62 predicted proteins | sample 2SBtaG_2_FD_182564 | JGI IMG/M metagenome (GOLD analysis project Ga0209992, IMG submission 182564) | Deep subsurface microbial communities from Kolumbo volcano to uncover new lineages of life (NeLLi) - 2SBTROV12_ACTIVE470 metaG (SPAdes)... | ecosystem: Environmental > Aquatic > Marine >... | reverse complement strand
ACGATGATGCTGGAGACTGGTATGTTGCATTAGGATGGGATGAAAAAAAGGCAATAGTTCAAATGGATTCAGTTTTAGGAACAATTACTGAAATTAAAGAAATTTAATCATCTAATAATATTTTAAAAATAACATGACTAGTGCAATTGTTCTTGGTGGTTCTCGAGGCATAGGTAAAGCAATTTCTGATGCACTCAAATCAATAGAAATTGATGTTTTTGCAGCCTCCAAAAAAGATATTGATACTTCAGATTTGAATAGTGTAAAAGAATTTGTAGAAAATAATACTAGTACAGATATTTTAATTCTCAACACAGGAGGTCCGTCACCAAAACAATTCTGTGATATTACTGAAGATGATTGGAAATTATACCATAATCAATTATTCTTAGGGTTTTGTAAAATTTTGCAGAATATAAAAATTAATGACGGAGGATACATATTTTTGATTAGTTCTGGAGTAATTAAAGAGCCAACAGAAAAATTAATCATTTCATCAGCATATCGTGTAGCATTTAGTGGAGTCTTTAAAATTTTAAGCAAAGATTATGCTCAAAAAAACATTAGTTGTATTAACATTGCACCAGGTCCAATTAATACAGATAGAACTAAAGAATTAATTAAAAATATTCAAGAATATAAAAAATCTTTACCAATGAAGAGGTTGGGCGAACCTGAAGAAATTGGAAATTTTGTGAAATCAATAATTGAAAATAAAATAAAATATCTAACAGGTGTTACAATAAATTTTGATGGTGCAAATTCAAACTATATTTTTTAAAATTATTTTTTAAATTCTACATTTGGAGTATCTGATTGACCTGCAATTGCTAATAATCCACCATCACGTAGTTGTTGTAGTAATTGCATAACTTCTTTTTCAACTTGTTTTCTTTGTAATCCTGTTTGTTGAGCAAAAACTTCTACTAATTCTGTTACTTTACGTTGCCCATTACATGATTTCCAAAAATCAACTATTGCTTGATTTACCATAAATCCTTGATCATGTTCATTTGCTAATACCATGGAACCATCTTCTTGTTGAACTAATTTTCCAACACCTTGAGGTAAAGCAGTTTCATAATTAATTGGTGCAGGAGTATTCATTGCAGCACCCATATTTTTAATTTTTAATTTTCCTTCTTCGGTCATTCTATCCATTGTCCATGCAGGTTCCCATACAATATCTATTTTGACACTATTTACTCCTGGAACCTTTTTTGCAAATCTAGTTGCATCTTCAACTAAAGTCTCATGAAGCGGACAACCTTGTGTAGTCATTGTCATTTTGATATTTACATCATTGTTTTCTGTAACATCTATTCCATAGATTAATCCCATCTCTACAATATTTAATGGAACCTCAGGATCCATGCATTGTTTGAGTGATTCCTCAATTGCTTGTGCAGAAATAGTACTCATATTGTTATGAACTATTTAAAAAACAATAAAAACTTTCTATTAATTAGCTTCAAATAATTTTTGAATTGATTCATCAAATGGTGCAGTAGCCACTCCTTTTTCAGTAATAATTGCGGAAATCAATTCTGGTGGAGTCATGTCAAATGCAGGATTAATTACGCCAATATCATCAGGTGCAGTCTTTTTTTCACCAATTCCTGTGACTTCAGTTCCTTTTCGCATCTCAATTATAACATCTTCAGCCTTTGTTTCCAAATCAATGGTAGACAATGGTGCTGCAACATAAAATGGAATTCTATGTTGTTTAGCCATTGTAGCCACTTGATAAGTCCCAATTTTGTTAAAGACATGTCCAGTCTTTACAATTCTATCTGCACCAACTACTACTTTATTCACCAGACCATTTGCCATAGAATAACCTACTGCAGTGTCTGGAACTAAACTTACATCAAAACCATCATGTTTTAGCTCAAATGCAGTTAATCTTGAACCTTGTTGAATTGGTCTGGTTTCAGTAGCTATAACTTGAATATTTTTACCACTCTCTCTAGTAGCTCTAATTACACCTAATGCTGTTCCATATGCAACAGTAGCTAATGCTCCTGCATTACAATGAGTCATTATAGTATCATTATCATCAAATAATTTAGAACCATTTTTTCCCATTGTTTTGTTAATATCAATATCCTCATCTGCCATTTTTTTAGCAGTCGAAATTACAAGTTCTTTAATTTGCTCAACAGAATCTCCAGTTTTTGCAATATTCATAATTTTTTCTAATCCCCATCCCAAATTTACTGCTGTAGGCCTTGTTGCAAAAAGAATTTTTTTTGCATCTTCTAAATCAAAAAGTAATTTTTCTTTTGTTGTAGCCTTACTTTGTAAAGAAGCTAATGCTAACCCAAATGCTCCAGATACACCAATAGCAGGTGCACCTCTAACAATCAAAGTTTTGATAGCATTGGCAACCTGATTAAAGTCATCATATTCTACAAAAATTAATTCATTTGGAAGTTTTGTTTGTTCAATCATTATTACCTTATTATCCTTCCATTCAACAGTACGTAAAGAAGAAAAATTAGCCTTTTGTTCCTCAGTCAATAAAAAAAGAAGTAAAAATCACCTTATTTAAAATGATGAATTTTTAAGGGATTAAAAAATAGAGTTTTGAAGATTATACCATATTCCAACTAAACTGTAATTCAGAGTTTAGATCTTTTTTTAGTTTTTTACCAATAATTTTTTTTATATTTTCTTCCATGGGTAAAATTCCATGTAGATTACCTCTTTTAGCTTTAAGTAAATTTTGAGTAATTTTTGTACCTTTTTTTGTAGGTCCAATAACCAAAATTTTTCTCATAGTAAGATTTTCTTTTTCAGAGTCTGTTATTGATTTTTGTTTATTTCCTAAAATTACTTCCATTGTACGTACTTTTTCAATCCAATTTTTAAATTCTTTAGGATCCAATGATGATGATTGATCAGGACCACTAAGTTTTTTATTTAATGTAAAGTGTTTTTCTAAAATACAAGCACCCATTGCTACTGCCCCTAGGCTTGCGATGTAATCAGGTGTGTGATCAGACAATCCAACAGGCAAATTATACCTTTTAGAATATTCTAAAATCACACGCAAATTTACATCTTGATTTGGGGTTGGGTAATCAGAAGTAGTTTGAAGAAGAACCAAGTTATTCTTCATTTTTAATTTTTTTAGTAATATAACACTCTTATCAACATCTGAAAAAGATGATAATCCTGTTGAAAGAATAATTGGTTTCTTTTGTTTAGCAATATATTTCAAAAATAAATGATTAGTTGTATCAGAAGCAGAAATTTTCAGAGCGGGAATATTCATTTTAATTAAAAAATCAACACTCTCTTCATCATAAGGAGTTGAAAGAAAAATAATTTTCTTTTTTTTACAGTAACTAATTAATTTTTTTTGAAAATCAAACGAACTTTCTGATTTTTTTAATTGTTCATAATAACTCCACGGTAATTTATTTTGGTAACGTGGTTTCTTGGATTCTTTTAATTGCATATTTTCAGTGATGAAAGATTGAAACTTGATTGCATCAGCACCAGATTTAGCAGCTAAATCAATCATCTTAAATGCTAATGATAAACTATTATTATGATTCACACCTGCTTCTGCAATTATAAAAACAGGGTTTGATGGTCCAATTTTTTTGGAACCAATTTTCATGTTCAAATTTAATACAAGTGTGTATTATAGTTATAGTAACAACAAATAATTAATTTAAAAATATTATATAATTATTATGATTTATGCATCAACTAGTTGTTTAAAAAATCCTCAAGATATTTTCAAAGTACTTGATGAGTATGAAAAAGTTGGTATTGAGAATGTTGAACTTGGTTCTGTTCATAAACACTTTCAAACAAAAAAATTAAAGAAATATAATTTTAATTTTATTGCACACGGATATTTTCCAGCTCCAAAAACACCATTTAATTTTAATTTAGCATCACAAAGAAAAACCATTAGAGAAAAGAGTATCAAATTAGCTAAAAATGCAGTGAATGTATGTGCCGATATTAATGCCCCTATTTTCACATTTCATGCAGGATTTACAGTAGATCCAACAAAACTAGGAAAGAAATTTTCTAGAGAAGGAATGGTAAATAGAGATATTGCAATTGAAACATTCATCAGATCATCAAATGAAATTTTAGATTATGCAAGATCTAGAGATATAAAATTAGCAATGGAGTTGAATGTCGTACAAAAATTCAATTTAGATGACGGGAAAAATAAATTATTATTATTTGCAGATTATGAAGAAACAAAACTATTCTTAAAACATTTTAGAAAAAATAAAATTGGGATATTATTAGATTTAGGACATACGGCAGTAACATCTCATTGGTTAAAATTTGATAAAGATGAATTTGTAGAAAAAATGAAAAAATTTGTGTCAGTAATTCATGCAAGCAACAATAATGGTTTACAAGATCAACATAAACAACTAACAAAAAATTGTTGGCAAACATCAAAATTAAAAAATTTTAAAAACATACCAATTACTTTAGAAACAATGAATTTAAACACTAATCAGATTAAAAAAAATATCAAAATTGCAAAAGATGTCATAAAATGAATGAACTTAAAATTTCTTCAAAGTGTGAAAAAAAAGATTTTCAGGAATTATTGTTAGGGTTAAGTCAAAAAACTTTAGAGGATTTTACATATTTTGGAAATATAACCAAAAGTAATGTTAAAAAAATTATTTTATCAGAATTAAAAGATGAAAAGAAATCAAGATTTTTTATTTTTATAAATAATAAATTAATTGCTTATAGTTTTTTAACAAAATTTCCTCGTAAAACAAAAACTCATGTATGTACTTATGGAATAGTGATTGGAGACAAATGGCAAGGAAAAGGTTTTGGATATGAAATATGTAAACATATGATAAGTATTGCATGGAAGAAGAAATTTGAAAAAATTTGGTTAACTGCATATTATGATAATAAATCAGCAATTAAAATATATCAAAAACTAGGATTTGATATTGAAGGGGTTTTTATTAATGAAGAAAAAATTTATGGAAAACCAAGACATGTTATCAGTATGGGGTTATTTAGGAACAAAAAATCAATTAAAAAAATTCGTCAAAAAGTTCTCAAGACATTAAATTAGATATTATTACTACATTCAATTACATAATCCACTTCTTCTTCAGTCATTTTATTAAAAATAGGTAACATTAGAGATGTATTTGAAATAAGTTCAGTATTTTTATTATTTTGATTGTTTAATTCAGGATTAGCAGGTTGACTGTGTAATGGAGGCCAAGGTAATTTTGCATCAATACCATTTTCTTGAAATATTTTGAAATTTCTGTCTCTAATATCTATATTTGGATATATTGTAAAAAACATCATATTACTATGTTTAATAGAATAATCAGGAATTTCCTGAAATTGAACATTTTTTAATTCATCTTTGTATCTTTTTGAAATAGTATGACGATTTGTAAGATATTGATCAATTTTCTTAATTTGTTCTAAACCAATACAGGATTGTAAATCAGTAGTTCTAAAATTTGAACCAATAATATCGTGAGTGTAATTTTTAGAGTTAGTTCTTCCGTGATCTCTAAGTTGTTTAATTCGTTCTGAAATTTTTTCATTGGAAGATGAAACACATCCTCCTTCAATAGTAGTGATTTGTTTTGCAATATGAAAACTAAATGTTGTAGTATGATTAAATGAACCAATTTTTTTTTGTTTGTATTCTGAACCAAGTGCTTGTGCAGCATCTTCAATTAATGTAAAATTGTATTTTAATGCAAGTTCTTCAAAAGCATCAATGTCAACTGGTAATCCTGCAATATCAACCACAATTACAAATTTTACATCATTATTTTTTACAACATCTTCAACATCTTCAGGGGTAAGATTCAAAGTTTTTTGATCTACATCAGCAGTCATTATTCTAGCACCCAAGAATTTTGGAGCAGATAAAGTGGCAAAAAATGTTAAATCAGGCACAAGTACAATATCACCAGATTTGAAATCGTGTGCTAAGAGTGCACATATGATTGCAGAAGTACCATTATTAACTATGGAAACATTAGAATCCAAATAAAGAGATAATTCATCTTCAAATTTCTTTGTTAAAGGTCCCTGACTATACCAATCACTTTCAACAACTTTCAGAATTGCTCGTTTTTCATTCTCAGAGATATCAGGCTTACTCCATGGGATATTGAGTTTTTTTGACATACGATCATACAAATGATTTGTTATAATAGGTTTCAATCTAGTTTTTATATAAAATTCTTACAATAATTTTATGATTGGTTGTATTATTCAAGCAAGAATGGGTTCAGATCGATTACCAAATAAAATTTTAAAAAAATTAGATGAAAAAAATACAATTTTGGATTATGTGATAAATCAAACAAGGAAAAGTAAAAAATTAGAGACAGTTATTGTCGCTACAACTAAATTAAAAGAGGATGATATAATAGAAAATTTTTGCAGAGAACATAATATTTTATGTTTTAGAGGAAGTGAAAATGATTTATTGGATAGGCATTATCAGTGTGCAAAAAAATATTCAATAGATCCAATTGTCAGAATCACTTCAGATAATCCTGTAGTCGATCCAGAAGTAATTGATTCAGCTATTGAAAAATTTGAAAAAGAAGAATTTGATATGGTTACAACATGTAATTTACGGAGTTATCCTTATGGTATATCTGTGGAAGTTTTTTCTTTTAATGCATTAGAAAGATCATGGAAAGAATCAACTTTACCTTCAGAAAGAGAACATGTAGTACTGTACATGCAAAAAGAAAAAAATGATTTTGAAATATTTAATCTAGTAAACCCAGAAGATTTAACGTACATTAATTGCACAGTAGACAATAATAAAGATTATGAGCTTGTTAGAAAAGTGATTTTTGAAATAAAAGAAAGACCAATTTTAATGAAACATTTAGTTGATTTATTCAAAAGAAAACCAGAATTATTGAAAATTAATAAGAACTCAGATCCATATGAAGGACACAAAAAATCTTTCAAAAAGGATTTTACCAACTAGAAATAAAAAAATTTATACATTACCAAAAGTTTTGTTTGGTAAAATAGTATAACATTTTATCAGTTCATCAATTCCAAAATCTAACGAATATTTTGGCTTAAACCCAGTATTTTCAATTTTTTTGTTTGAAACAATGTAATCTCTCTTATCTGGATCTTGTCCAGATGTAGATTCAATAAATGTGAAATCAGAAATATGTTCTTTTATTTTTCCACATAGTTCTAATTTTGAAAGATTTGCATTAGAGAGTCCAACATTATATGACTGATTTTTTATTTTATCAAAATTCATCATCCCATGAAGAAAAACTCTAACTACATCTCTAATGTGAATATAGTTTCTTTGAAAATGCCCTTCAAAAATTTCAAGATATTTTTCTTTGAAAGCTTTGTTTACAAAATTGTTCACTAATAGATCAGTTCTCATTCTTGGTGAAACCCCAAATACAGTAGCTAATCTAAAACTAATAGAATTTTCATCATCAAGAATTAATTTTTCTGAATTAACTTTTGTTTGACCATAAAAAGAAATTGGGTGTAATGGTGTTTCTTCAGTACAAAATTTTCCTTTTTCACCAATTCCATATCCACTATTGGTGCATGGATATAGAATTTTTTGGTCCTTTTGTCTGAGTTTTAGTAATAACTTAACAGATTCAAAGTTAGTTGATAGTGCATTGTCTTTATTTGCATCACAGATTGGAGCTCCTACTAATGCAGCAAGATGAATGATAAAATCTTGATTTTTTAGGGAAGAAGACATAATTTGTTCATCTATAACATCTCCACGTATAATGCTAAAATTTTCATCAGAACAACAATCTAACAAACTATTTTGATTATATCTGAAATTATCTAAAACAGTCACAGAATAGCCTTCATCAAGTAATTGTTTTGATAAAACTGATCCAATATAACCAGCTCCACCAGTTATCAGTACATTATTCATAATTAACATTTCAAATTTAACGCATTTGTTTTAATGTTTAGTTTTAATGACGTCTAAGTAACCAATATTGTGTTTCATTATTATATATCATAACAAAAGTTAAAACGTAATTGTCAGGAAAACATGAAAAAATTCATTGTAGAGTACCATTAAGAATAAGTTTCGCAGGAGGTGGAACTGATCTTCCATTTTACTATGAAAAATATGGAGGAGCTGTAATTGGTTCAACTATAGATAAATTTGCATATTCTACATTGAAACTTAACAAATTAGATAAAAATCAAATTTTGATTAAATCATTGGATTACGACATGCAAACAATATTAAAAATTAAAGCAAAATTTTTTGATTTAAAATATAATGGGAAATTAGATTTAGCAAAAGCAGTTCTAAATGTAATGAAGCCAAAAAAGATGGGTTTTGAAATGCTCACCACAAGTGATTCAGCTCCGGGTAGTGGTTTAGCATCATCTACATCAATGGTAACATCTATTGTTGGTGCTTTAAAATCATATATGAAATTATCATTAACATCATATGAAATAGCAGAATTAGCTCATACTATTGAAAGAAAAAATCTTGGTATCAAAGGAGGAATACAAGATCAATATGCATGTACATTTGGGGGGTTTTATTTTATTGAATTTAATAAAGGTAGTATTATTGTTAATCCATTAAAAATTAGAAGTGATATTATTCATGAACTTGAAAGTTGTTTAGTATTAGCAGATACAAAAGTATCACACGATTCATCAAAAATTCATTCAATTCAAGAAAAAATTAAAGATGGAAAAACAGAAGGGGTATTACATGAAATGAAAAAACATGCAATAAATATGAAAAATCAATTATTAAAAGGAACTCTGATTGAATTTGCAGAAGAATTACATGAATCATGGGAAACTAAAAAGAAAATTTCAGATATAATATCTACAAAGAAAATTGAAAAAATATACAAACATGCTAGAGATGAAGGAGTAATTGGTGGAAAAGTTTTGGGTGCTGGAGGTGGCGGACATATGTTATTTTATATTGATTTAGAAAAAAGGAAAAAATTGGAAAAAACATTAACAAAACTTGGTTGTCAAATTATTCCTTTTAGTTTTGAGAATCATGGACTACAATCATGGAAAGTTTCTGAAAATGGTGTGGGTCCTGGATGATGAGAAAAATACAAATAATATAATTGGTTGATGGTGCAAATCATGAAAGATGATTTAATAATTTTTTTGGATAGAGATGGAGTAATTAACAAGAAGGAAGAAAAATATGTGAAAAACATAAGTGAATTTGAATTTCTTCCAAAGATTTTTGAAGCTATAAAAACAATTAATGATTTAGGATTTAAAATAATCATTATTACGAATCAATCTGTGATAAATAGAAAAATTATTTCAAAAATAGAATTAAATAAAATTCATGAATATATGTTAAAGAAATTCAATGAAAAATCATGCCAAATTTCAAAAATATATTATTGTCCCCACAAACCAGATGAAAATTGTGAATGTAGAAAACCAAATACTGGAATGATTATTAAAGCAATAAAAGAATTTGACATTAATATCTCAAATTCAATATTAGTTGGGGATTCAGATTCAGATATTGAAGCTGCTAAAAGAATGAATATTAAAGCAATAAAATTAGAAGCAAATGAAAATTTAATTGAAAAGATTGACAATATTAAAGAGATATTTTTTAAATAAAATTAATGAAAAATTATCCTATGAAAAAAATCTGTCCTTTATGTAAATTTGAAAATACAGAATTTTTTGTAATTGATTATAAAAAAAATCAGTATTGGAAATGTGATAAATGTAAATTTGTATTTCAAAATCCAATTTCAGAATATTCTTACAGTGAAAATTATTGGATAAATGCTATTGATCCTGATGGAAAAGAAAAAGATCAAACCAAGCTGAAAGAATTCAAACTCAAAAATTGGTATGGTGAAATTCCAGAATTTGTTAAAAATAAGAAGCCAGGGAAAATTTTTGATGTAGGATGTGGATTAGGATATTTACTTTCAAGTATTCCAAATACATGGAAAAAATATGGTTCAGATTCATCTGATTTTGCAATTTCATTTATCAAAGAAAATAATCCAGAAATTATTATAGAAAAATTAAATTTAGAGTTCCCTCCTAACGAGAATCAAAAAAACTTTGATATTGTCGTATGTTATCATGTCATTGAACATATTGAAAATCCAGATATTTTTTTCAAACATTTATCAATGATGGTAAAAGATGGAGGGATCTTAATAGTCGGTACTCCAAATATTGGTTCAATTGGAGCGAAAATATTCAAAGGTAATTTTAGATTATTTGGAATTGGACATCTTAGCTTATTTAATAATAAAAATTTAGAAGGCTTGTTTATTAAAAATAATTTTAAAATAATAAAAAAAGAATATCCATTTTTTAAGACAGCATATTTTAATATTAAAAATATTTTGAGAATGATAAATGTTAGAAAAATATCACCACCATTTTATGGAAATATAATGACATATTACGCAAAAAAAAATAATGTGTAAAATAAGTAAATGTTAATTTAGAAATTTCAAGTGTCAAAATCAGTACAAGAATTTATAGATATGAGTTTTTAGAAACATTTGTTGCTTGAAATAGAAACAATAAAGAAATTTGACAAAAAATCTATGTATAAAATTTATGACCAGTGGCCAGAATTAGCTAAAGAAGCATATGAATTTAAACACAAAATTATAGAATTTAAAGAAATTCGTCAAATAGTATTTGGTGGAATGGGGGGTTCTGGAACAATAGGTGATATTTTTTCATCAATACTATCATGTACAAATATTCAAGTAGATGTTGTAAAAGGATACAGATTACCAAAAACAATATCTAAAAATACACTAATTATTACAACAAGTGTCTCAGGGAATACTGCTGAAACTATCACAATATTGGAAAATGCAATTAAAAAAGGAATGAAGGTTATTGCTTTTTCATCAGGTGGAAAAATGATTGACATATGTAAAAATAACAATATAGAATACAGGATCATCCCTCAAAAATTAAATCCAAGATCATCACTTGTGATGTATCTTTATTCAATGTTAAAAGTACTCAATGAAATTATTCCAATTACAAAAGATGAAATTGAATTATCAATAAAAAAATTAACAGAATTAAAAAAAAATATTTGTTCAGAAAACCTTACTTTAACTAATTCATCTTTAGAAATAGCAAAATCAATAAGTAATACTCCAGTAGTATATTTTCCATCAGGATTAAGTTCAGCTGCAATACGTTTCAAAAATTCTTTACAGGAAAATTCAAAAATTCATGTAATTACAGAAGACGTAATTGAGTCTTGTCATAATGGGGTTGTTGCATGGGAAAAATCTTCAGAATTAATTAGACCTATTTTAATTCAAGGACATCATGATAATATACACACTAAAAAACATTGGAAAATATTAAAAGAATTTTTTGATGAAAAAAATATTGAATTTATTGAAATTAAATCAGTAAAAGGCGATATTTTAACAAAAATAATAAATTTAATTTATGTATTAGATTATGCCTCTATTTACCATGCAATAATCAATGAAATGAATCCTTTTTCAGTAGACCCGATAGATTTCATCAAAAAACGAATTTAGATATAAATAATTTTGGAATAAAATTTATCAGGAACCCAAAGAATGATACTTTTAATTCACTAGTTCCTTAATTAATTGAATTATTTTATTTGATGCATTTCCTTGATGAGAAAATGCATATTCAAGATATTTTTTCCGTCCAAGAGACAATCGATCTCTCGTTTCATGATCAAATAAAATTTGGTTTATTTTATTATCAATATCATCATTAAAATCAATAGACACTAATGCATCATATTTTTCATATGGAATACCAGAATCATTTTTAAGATATTTAAGCATCAAAACAGGTTTATCAAGAATTAATGATTCATTTATGACTGATGATGGGGGTGAAATAACAATATCACATTTTGAAATAAGTTCAAACATATTTGCATTTTTGTAAATTTTTGCATCAGGTAAAAATTCAGAAACTAGAGTGTTAATATCAATAATGCTCGTATCAGTAGATGGATGTATTTTAATTATTACTTGACGATTAATTTTTGATAAAGATATGAAAATTGATTTAATAAATTTTTCATATGAAGAAATAAATGATAAAGATAAAAATGTGGACCATGCAACACCAGGTAATCCACTTAGACATAACAATATAGTATCATCAGATAACAATGATTTTTGATTGAATATTTCATCATATCTAGGATTTCCAGTAACAACTAATTTCTCTGATTCAATTTGATGATCTAAACAAATCTGTTTTGACAAATTTCCAGAAATTGTAAATTTATCTGCAAAAATTTTATTTATCATAAAAATTTTCCAATCTCTCTTCCCATCATGAAATATGTTCAAATTAGTAGTTAAAGAAAAAATTGTAGGTATTTTTCTTTGTTTACAAATTAAAATTGCTGTTCTTTCAAGAGGTTGAGAATCATCCAATGTTAAAAGTAATTCAATATTTTCCGTATCTAATAAATTATTAAATGAATCAATAAAAAATAGAATTTCTGAAAATCTATTTGAGCAAAAATCTAAAAAATCATTTTTGTAAATATTCCAAAATGATATATTATTAATTGAGAAAAAATCTGAGAAATAATCAGTTTTTTCATCAAATTTTTGCAAATCATTCACAATATTTTTTGAATTGGGGTGAATTTTATGAATATTATCTTGAATAGATAATTTCCTGAAATTAAATTTTTTAGATATAGACAATGAAAGTTTATTCCAAATTAGAGGTCGTCTAGAATTAAAGAAAAGAAGACCAAATTCTGAATCTGATAAACTTTCAATTATAGATTTATGGGTTATTAGATTAAAATCAAATAGAAGAATATTCTTATCAGTTTTTTGTCGCACATGTAAAGAACTTAAATTATAAAGTAGATCCCAAAATTTTTGATAGTATTTTTTCATTCTAAAAAAATTTTTTCTTGAAATTTCAAATTCTTTTGTTTTTCCAAAAAAATCATATCCAATTATATAATTATCAAAGCGAAAATTTTTTTCAAATGAAACTGAATTAATATATTTTATAGAAAAATCATATTTTTTTTGAAAAAGTTCAGGAATTCTAGAAATACTTTTTTGTGAATTTGAGAAATATACGATAGTAGGTTTAAATTTTGAGAAAATTTTTTCAATTAAATAAATTCTATGAATAAATTTCAACAAAGATGAAATTAACTCAGATTCAGGTAACAATGCAATGTTAATTCCCCTATACTCTAAAAGTGGTTGTAGTTCTTTCTTAGCCCACCATTTTCTTGCAATTTCATAAGTTGATGTGTCAATATATTCATGATCAATTGCTGAAAGAAAATTTTCAGCTAACAAGAATTTAATTTTTAAAGAATTGAGTGAATTTATTGTTTTAAACGTTAATGGAATTACTATAGGATTTTGATATTTTTTAATTTCATTAATAGTATTAGAAGTTAAATCATTTTCAGTTAACAAGAAAATTACAATGTCATCCATAAAATTTATTTTGAAAGCACTTGATTAAAGCCTTTTTTGATTTATTATTCATTTTAAATCAAAACATAATTTACAACTAGTCATAAAAATTTGAATTTATTTATTTAGAAACATTAATTGATAATTTTTTACATTTTTTCCTAAATTCAGAATTATCAAGTAAAGAACGAGAATATATGTAATTATCAAAATCTTTTATATCAAGTTTTTTAACATCAAAGTTTTTTTCAGCTTCTACAATTAATGACATAGTAGGATTTCGATCAAAACCAGTCATTACAAAATTGGTTTCGTATTTACGTTTTTTTGGATTATAACTATTAATGAAACCATGTTTTTTATACAATTTTTGATTTAGATTTACCCATTTAGGTTTCAAGCCTTCAATATGTAAAGGCTCATTAAATTCATCATAATCAGATTCAGAAAATTTTTTTTCTTTAATATTCTTAAATCCATATCGTTTAAGTAAAATTTTCAGCATTTGAAAATCGTACAGATAAACATGTGCATAACCACCAATAAATTCTGTTAATTGATTATTAAATAATGCTGTATCTTGTCCGGAAGATATGTGTAAATTCATAGTAATTCCTCCAAATCCTAAATCTTTTCTATGTAATCCACCTGCTTCTTCTTCTAATTTTTTAAAAAATATTTTATCTTTTTCAACATATGCTTTAGATATTCTAAAAAGATCAGGAGTTAGTATTCTAATGACTCCATCATTTTTTAAAATTCTATTGAACTCTAGTAAACATTTTTCAAATTTATAATGAGGAATATGTTCAATTACATGACTTGAAAAAATAGCTGAACATGATTTAGATTTAAGTTTTATATTATCAGAATCACCCAAAATTGTTTCGCCACCGACTCTACTAGATTTATGATCTAAACCAATCCAACCGTCTTTTCTCCATATAGGACTAGGTCCAACATTTAATTTTGTACCATTAAGAAAATTCATTTCTTGTTAAGTCACAAATTTCACTGTGTATATGTATTTATTCTTAAAAATTCCTAATAATCTATTTTAATTAATAGTAGATTCTTCAATGAGTTTAAATTAATTGTACTGATTGGGATTAGAGATGGTGCATAAAAATACTATAAAATATTTATTAAAATTTGGAGGGCTTAAAAAAATTTGTAACGCCTTAATTTTTTATGTATATGATTCAATTAAAAAACGAAATCTTGATTTAAGTCAAGAAAAGATCATTAAAGTAAATAATTACAAAATGAAAACAATCTCATATGATACAGGAATATCATCTGAATTATTGATTTATGGAAATCATGAACCTATTACCACTGGAATAATTTTAGAAGAGATATCTGAAGGGATGGTTTGTATTGATATTGGTAGTAATATTGGATATTATGCGTTATTAGAAAGTATGAAGATTGGAAAAAATGGAACTGTGTGGGCTATAGAACCATCGCCAGAAAATTTTCCAACTTTGGTTTATAATACAAAGTTACAAGTGAATCAAAATATTCATACATTTAATTTTGCTATAGGTGATAAAAATTCTGAAATTGAGTTTTTGATCAGTAAAAAATCTAATTGGAGTAAAGTAAAAGATAAAAATGATCTTGTTAGAACAGAAGATAAAATTATCAAAGTTCCAGTTAAAACATTAGATTCATTTGTAAAAGATAATGAAATAGAAAAAATTGATCTCTTACGAATGGATGTGGAAGGATATGAAAATAATATAATTGATGGTGCAACAAAAACTTTGATAAAATTTAAACCAAAAATTATGATTGAGATTCATAAAATGATATTAGGTAAAATAGGTACAAGAAAAATATTGGAAAAATTAAGTAAAATTAATTATGAAAATAAATTTTTTATTCCCAGAATTTTTGATTCCCAAATAATTGGAGATAAGAATGATATTAAAAAATATACAATCAAAGATTTGTTAAAAAAGCTTGAAAATGATTCATTACCTGATACATTTCAAATTACACTAAAATCAAAATCTTAGTTCAAAACATAGGAAAAACAACTAAGTAATAGAATCAATTTACAGAAATTTAATTAATTATGAGAAAATCATAGGTATGGAAGAATAAAATTTAATGGATTTATTTAATAAAATTAGAAGGAATTTTCTACAAATAAAAAACCTAACTGCAGTAGGAGTATCAAATTTAATTTCAAATGGGATTTCAGGAATTTTTTGGGTTTATTTAGCATCACTTTTAGGTGTTGATGGTTATGGAGAATTAGGATTTTTGCTTGCCATAATGGGCACTAGTGGTGCATTAGCATCATTTGGCACGATTAATACTTTAATTGTTTATGTTTCTAAAGGAGAAAAAATCCAAGCAACCTTATTTTTTATTGTTTTATGTTCAGCAACAATAATCGGCATAATATCATTTTTAATTTTTCAAAATGAGGCAATAGCAATATTTCCATTAGGTTATGTAATTTTTTCATCAATTCTTTTTGATTTGTTGGGAAGAAAATGCTTTGTGAATTATGGAAAATTTATGGTGTCACAAAGAATCATCATGGTTGTATTGGCATTATTACTTTATCAACAATTTGAGATATACGGAATTGTATTAGGGTATTCATTTTCATTCTTCCCATTTATTTTTTTGATGGTCAGAGGATTTAAAGAATCAAAAATAGATTTTTCAATTCTAAAAGAAAAAACAGTGTTTATGACAAATAATTATGTTACACATGTTTTAAAAATTATAAATTTAAATATTGATAAATTAATTATATTACCTCTTTTAGGAACAGGAATTTTAGGTACATATCAATTAGGGTTTCAAATTTTTAGTTTAGCAATGATCTTGCCAAATATCGTAATTACATATACACTTCCTCATGATGCAGTAGGTACAAAAAATAAAAATCTAAAAAAATATGCATTTTTCTTAATTGGTGCCATAACAGTTATTACAATTTTATTTTCACCAATTTTAATTCCGCAGATTCTACCACAGTTTGAAGAATCAATTCAAGTAATACAAATAATGAGTTTGGCATTTATTCCATCAGCATTATCAATTTTGTATAGTTCAGAATTACTAGGATCTGAGCGTACTAAAATTATATTAATTGGAACAATAATATCAATTTCTATTTTATCTGTGGGAATTGTTCTATTAGGTGGTAATTATGGATTATTAGGCATTTCAATTTCATTTGTTTTAGCAAAAATAGCTGAATTTATTTTTCTATATATTAAAAAATGAACTAAAGTATAATTTTTGATCTTTCACCTAGCAAGAAAATATATTCATTAGAATCATTCTGTATTATTTCAGTATCATCTGCAATTATACTATTGTTGATTTGGATTGAAGAATTAATAATACAGTTATCCATAATAATAGAATTTTTTATAGAACATTTTTCCAATCGGGAATTTTTACCAATACTTGCATATGGTCCAATTACGGTAGATGAAAGAATTGTACAGTTATCTCCAATGATTACAGGTCCCAATATTTTTGAACCTGGTTCTATAGTACAATTTTTTCCAATAAATACACCATCAGAAATTTGCTTCTGTTTATTTACCAAACTTTCAAGAATCAATTTATTTGCATGAAGAATATCATTAGGAGTTCCTGTATCTTTCCACCAACCACTTACATAATCGTAATCAAGATCCATCTTACTATCCATTAACAATTGTAATGCCTCAGTTATTTCATATTCCCCCCTCCAAGATGGTTTTAATTGTTGAATAATATCAAATATTTTTGGAGTAAGAAAATAAACTCCAATTACTGCAAGATTACTTGATGGGTTTTTTGGTTTTTCAATAATCTTTATAATTTTTTTATCTTCAATTTGTGCAACACCAAATTGTGAAGGATTATCAACTTCAGCTAAAAGAATAATTGCTTCTTTTGTTGTAGGTTCAAATTTTGTTACATAAGAAGATAAACCTGTCCGAAGAACATTATCACCAAGATATACACAAAATTTTTCATTTCCCACAAAGTCTTTGCAAAGACTGATTGCATGAGCAATTCCTTGGGGTTTATCTTGATATACATAAGTTAGAGTAACACCAAATTTTTTTCCATCACCATAATATTCTTTAACTTTTTCTGGATATACATCTCCAATAATTATTGCAATGTCAGTAATTCCCGAATCACGAAGATCTTCTAAAGCATATTGAGACATTGGTTTATTAGCAATTTTTAGAAGTTGTTTTGGACCAGTGTGAGTAAGAGGTCTCAGTCTTGTTCCATGACCTCCATGTAAAATAATTCCTTTCATACTTGTGACAGGATTTGATTAAATTTCTCAGTTATAAAGGAAGAGAATCTTGTAGTTCGGGTATGTATTCTTGAAGACTATTTTTAATCGAATATGGTTTCTCTTTTAATATTGATATAGCTTTTGAAATATCTAATGATGAATCATATGGTCTTTTTGCTTTCCAAGATATTTTTTCCATTTTAATTGGTTTTAATAATGAAATATCAAGATCTAGATACTCTGAAATAAGTTTTGCAAATTCATATCTAGAAATTCGTGTAGAACCAGATAAATGCAATAATCCTTCTAAATTAGTTGTAGATATTTCTAAAATCATTTTACTTAGATTTGGGACATATGTAGGAGAAGTAAACTGATCTTCTACAACATTCAATGTTTTTTTAGATTTAAGATTTTCAATAATCCATTTTGGAAATGTTTTTTTTGTAGGATGATTTCCAAATGGAGTACTTGTTCTTAAAATAGACCATTTAGCATTACATCCCTCTATAGCTTTTTCACCAGAAAGCTTTGTCTTTGCATATTCATTTAGAGGATTGGTTGAGTTTTTTTCATCATACAATCCATTTTTTCCATCAAATACATAATCAGTAGAAATGTAAATCAAAAAACAACCATGTTTTTCAGATTCTTTAGCGATTTTTTCAGTAGCTATTGTGTTGATCATGTATGCAAGTTTTGGATTAGATTCACATAATTCAACATCAGTAAGAGCAGCTAAATGAATTACCACATCGGGTTTTATTTTTTCAAACACAGATGTGATTTCATCTAAATTAAGTAGATCAAGATGTATTGGAATCCCCTTTAACGGTAAAGAATCACTATAACAGGAATAAACTGTTTGATTAATTTTATCCAAATCTGAGACAAGTTGAGTTCCAATTAAACCACTAGAACCAGTTACAAGAAATTTCATTTTGACCAATCAAGAGTCCAAGGTTGAGAATGAAGCATTTTTTCATTTACAAGAGGTTCCCACCATTGTGAATTTTTTAGATACCAATGTACAGTTTCTTTTAGTGCAGTTTCAAAGTTGTAGTTTGGCTTCCAACCAGTTGTTGTTTCTATTTTAGAGGAATTTATGGAATATCGTTTATCATGTCCAGGTCTATCAGGAACAAATTCTATATTATTATGGGATTTATTCATTAGATCTAATATTTTTTCAACAATTGTTTTGTTTGAAATTTCTTCATAAGCAGTAATATTGTAAACTTCTCCAGATTTTCCATTAGAAATTAATGAATCAATAGCATTGACATGATCATCTACATAAATCCAACTTCTAATTTGCTTCCCATCACCATAAATTGGTACTTTAAGATTTTTTATTAAACGAATTATTGTTTTGGGAATCAATTTTTCTGGAAATTGCATTGGACCAAAATTGTTTGTACATCTAGTGACAATACATCTAATTCCATATGTTCTATGATATGCAGCAACAAGATGATCTGCAGCTGCTTTTGTTGCAGAATATGGATTATTAGGATGAATTTGAGAGTATTCAGTAAAAGAAGAAAGATTTTCTGCATCTCCATAAATTTCATCTGTCGAGACATGAACAAATAATTTATCATATTTTCTAATTGCTTCAAGTAAAGAATATGTTCCAAGAATATTCGTTTCAATAAATGGTTTAGGATTTGCAATACTTCTATCAACATGAGATTCAGCTGCAAAATTTATTACCACATCAAAATCTTTAACCAAGTTTTCAATAAAAATTTCATTTCGTATATCATCCTGGATGAATTTATAGTTAGAATTTTTTACTAGATTTTTTAAGTTTTCTTGGTTTGAACCAATTGTGAGATTATCTAAATTTGTTATTTGTACATTTGTATGATTTTGAAAATAATTTCTTATGAAAGTACTTCCAATAAATCCAGAACCTCCACAAACAAGAATTTTCATGTTAAGAAACTTGGAATTTACTATTTAACTTTAATTAATTATTAATTTTCTTCAAAAATTAGTATCTAGATTTTCTAAAAAAGGTAAAGTTTGATCTTTTTTTGACAATATAGGGTCGTCATCAATAGGCCAAGATATGTTAAGAACAGAATCATTCCAAACAATTCCTCTTTCATGTTCAGAAGAATACTCTTGAGTAGTTTTGTAAAAGACATTGGCATCATTGCTTAGCACACAAAAACCATGAGCAAATCCTTCAGGAATATATAGAGATAAGTGATTTTCCTCAGAAAGAATCTCAGCAACCCATTTTCCATATGTAGTAGAATTTTTTCTCAAATCTACAGCTACATCAAAGATTTTACCCTTTAGTGTGGTTACAAGTTTTGCTTGAGCTTTTGGGGGCTTTTGGAAATGTAATCCTCTAAGAACTTTTTTTAATGAATAAGAATAATTATCTTGAATAAAATTGACATCAATTCCATTTTTCTTAAAATCAGATTCTTTGAAATTTTCTAAAAAAAATCCTCTTTTATCTTCAAAAATTTGCGGTTCAATTAGAAATACATCTGAAATTGCCAATTTAGTGAATTTAAAAGACATGAATTGTTTGAAATAAAATAAAATAAATAAGTTTTATCTAATCAAGTTGTTTTAATTACTAAACATTGTGATCCAGATAATTCTATCCATGGGATCTGTTTATCTTGAAAAAATTCTTCAAATGCAAGTTTAACACCTGATGTATGATAATCATGAGTTAAAATCACCCCACCAGTAACCATTTTTGGAAAAAAGAAATCTAGACAATCTTTTGTACTTTGATACAAATCTACATCCAAATGAACAAATGAAAATTGTGTTTCTTTAATTGGATTAGTTGTTTCTGGAAATATTCCTTTGTAAAATTTTATATTTTCATAATCAGATAGATATGTTCTTACTTCTTCAAGACTAGTGTTATCAAATTCACCAGTTTTCCAAAATTTGGTTCCAAAATGAGTATCTTGATTTGATACTTCAGGAAGACCTTCAAATGTATCAAATAGATGCAATGTATGTTCTGTTTTTGCTTCACAAATTAATTTTGCAGACCCACCTTGATATACTCCCACTTCTGCCATGTCTCCTTTGATTCTACTTTGAGAATGAGCTATGGAAAAAATATGGTATGCTTCAATTGGATAAAAAGCAAAATTAATCTCTTTTTTTATTGATTTAATCAACTCAATGATTTTTTTATCTTTATAAAATGATAGCAATTTAAATTGAAATTCTGTATTAAATATACTTAGAATTTTGCTAAAAATATTACGTTTGTAAACTAATTTACGAGTATTATCATTCATACAAAAGATAATTTTGATTGATAATTTAATATTATGACTAAATTTTTTACACATTCTCGATATATTATATTAAAGATGAGTGAAACTATGGAAAATAATTTGAAAAATGACCCTTTGATAAGCATTATTATTCTAAATTATAATGCTGGAAATCTTCTTTTAGATTGTATTAAATCAATTCTTAAAACTAATTATCCAAATTTTGAAATTATTTTAGTAGATAATGCTTCTAAAGATAATAGTCATATAAAATGTAAAGAAAAATTTCCTCAAATTCAATTAATTGAAAATGAAGATAATTTAGGATATTGTGGAGGCAACAATTTAGGAATTAAAGAAGCTAAAGGAGAATTTATAATTATTTTAAATCCAGATACAATTGTAGAACCAAATTGGATTAAAGAATTAATAAATTCATATGAAAAATTTGGTGAAGGTTTGTACCAACCTAAGTTCCTAACGACTACAGATCACTCAATCTTAATGAGTACTGGAAATATGATTCAGCTTTTTGGATTTGGTTTTGCTCGTGGAAAAGGAGAAATTGATGAGGGAAAATTTGAAGAACATGAGAATATAGGATATGCATCAGGTACATGTTTGTTTTCATCAGCTGAAACTTTTAAAAAACTTGGAATGTTTGATCCATTTCTATTTGCATATCATGATGATCTGGATATAGGATGGAAAGCTGCAATGATTGGAATTAAATCTCATTACGTTCCCAAATCCATTGTATATCATCCCCCCGAAGGATTTTCATTCAAATGGAGTTCATTCAAATTTTATTTATTAGAAAGAAATAGGATGTATTGTATTTTAACTCATTATTCTAGATCGACATTTTACAAATTACTACCTTCACTGATTCTAGTTGAAATAGCAGTATTATTTTATTATTTAAAAAAAGGTATGCTCAAATCTAAATTTAAGGCAACAATAGACATTATAAAAAATTGGAAACATATCAAATTAAAATATAAAGAAATTCAGGAATTTCGTACAATAGAAGATAAAGAAATTATACAAAAATTTACGGACAATATAGAAATTCCTCTTGCTATTTCTGAATCCATTTCAAAAAACTTTTTCAATAAATTTATCCAAAAATTGAGTAAGATATCTAGATTTTTTATTTAGAAGATATTTTTTCTGAGATTACTACTGCAATTGCATGATTTTTTTCATGTGACATTGATGCAATGAAAAAATATTGGTTTTTTTTAGAAATATTAATAATTGGTTTCCCTTTATTATTCCCTGTAAGAATTTTAGATAAATTTATCTTTAAATTTGTAGATTTAATCACAGCTTCTTTAAGTGCAAATTTACCTGCAAAATGTCTGTAAGCATCTTTGTATTTTAGACAATATTTCATTTCATCCTCAGAAAAAGTTTTCTTGTAAAATTCTTTCTTTTTTTCAAAATCTAAATTTTTAAATCTATTTACATCAACAATGTCTATCCCAATTCCAAAAGTTTCAATCATTGTGATTTTTTCTCTTCTACTAATTCAATCAAGTTACATTTTGTATTTTTCATATTCAAAAATACAAATGCAATCAATCTATTCTCAAATCCAATAACAGGTTCAACTATAATCCTAGCACCTTGATTCTTTAGTTTTTCAAGTTCTTTGTGAATATCTTTTACTTCAAAACAAATATGATGATATCCACCACCAGTTTTAACAAAATTAGTAACTGGAGAATCATCTGATGCGGGTTCTATAAATTCAATAAATACATCTCCAACTTTTAAGAAACAAACAGTAACTTTTTGTGAACCAATTAACGATGGTACAGTGATTTCTTCAAAAGTAAGAAATTTTTTTATTTCGCCTAAGGATTCCTGAATATTAGGTACCACAATTCCAACATGGTGGAATTTTATTTCTTCATTCTTCATTGTCAAATAAAATACCTTGTTTTTCTAGTAGTAATTTAAAATCACCAATATTTTTTATTTCTAGTGTTTCATCTAAAGAAAATTGTACATTAAATTCATTCTCAATTTCATCTAATAAAATATATCCATTAAATGAATCCCATTTTTCAATTGTTTCAGGACTATTGCTTAAAGATATACTAGATTTAGGAATATCAAATACTCTAGAAACTATATTGAAAAGTTTTTCTATTTTCATTTTACATTAATCCTCAAATGTTCGGGAATTTTAATTGTATTCTTTAAATCAAATGACCAATATTTTCCTTCCATTTTAAATCCATAATTTTGATAGAAATTCTCACATGGTAGATTTTTCTTAGTTGGAATATATTGTCCTTTTACTTTTGAAACACTCTGTTTTTTTGCTTGTTCTAAAATATGTGCCAGAATTCCTTCTTCAATGCCCCTTCCCATAACTCTGCAACTTAATAGAAATGAATCAATAATCCATTCATTATCATTTTTATTAATTATAAAAACTCCCGTTATTCCATTATCTCCAAATTTATCTGAAACTTGTGCGCATTCAATTTGAAACTTTTTATCATTAACCATTTTTTGGATATCTTCTTCTTGATACCGTTTTGTTGTTAGATTGAATTGATTTGTTTTCAAAGTAAGTTGTGAAATTCTAGGAATTGTAAAATTATCGGCATTTTTTATTAATACTTCAATATTCATTTTTTTCAAAAAGTTTTCTAAATTAGGCATATTCTTTTTGAATTCTTTACGTTGTTTCTCTTGAAAATACATTTTATTTCTTTTGATATCATCCTCAGTTATTTGCAATAAATTGAAATCATTCAGATTCATAATATATGAGCCATATTCTGAAGGATCACGCGGTAAATCCACTGTTAAAATCTGAGGTAAACTATCTTTCATTAATTCTCTATTGATTGGATCATCATCGATAAACACAATACTGTCTAACCCTATATTCAACTCATTTGCAATTTCTTGCATATTAGATACTTTATCATTCCAATTGATTCTTTTAGATGCAAAATTTTCTTCTTTTATTAACATGTAGGGATGTGTTTTAATTACATTTAGAGCATCTTCGGAATTATTTTTACTATTGATAGCTAAAATAATACCACGATTGTTTAATGCCAATAATATTTTTTGTAATTCTAAAAATGGTTTTCCTTGTGTATATGGACCTAACTTAATGCCATCAAAACCATCTTCACCAATTATACCGCCCCAGAGAGTATTGTCCAAATCAACTACGATACATTTCCTACTTAATCCTAAAATTGGTTTTACATATCCCATTAATTCATGACCAAGATGAGGAATAAAACCAATTGAAATCTTTACATCTCCAAAAAAATATTGTTTATAATTAAAAACATTTTGTTCACCAAATTTTCTTAAAAAATTATCAAAATCATATAGAAAAATAGAATTTTCATTTTTTATTAAATTTTCTAAATAATTATTTAATTCCAAAATCATTTTTTTAAATCCATATTCAGTTTTATTTTCGTAAATTCCATATGGGGAATAAACAGGTATATTAAAATTAGATATTATTAATTTTGAATTAGAATTTTGTTTAAAAATTGTAATTAAATTCTCTAATTCTAAAATTTTGTCCTTTACAATTTCTTTTCTTTCTGAAACTGAAGATCTATAAGGGGAAAAATATACATCACCCAAAATAGTTCTAACATCTAAAAGTAGAAAAACAATATCTGGTTTAAATTGATAAAGATTACTTTTTGGATTTAAAATTTCTTGAGCATATTGATTGTATTCACCAACATATGAAATAGATTTGATTTTTGAATCTCTACATTTTACTTGTAAAACTTCAGATAATCCATTTAAAGTGAAACTGCCCAAAATTGCAATTTTTATCTCTTTTTCATATGAATTAGGATCTATTATCTTTGATTGGGTAATGTAGTAAGATAATTTTTCTTCGTTGATCATATCAATCTAATATTTTTTGAAAATCATTTTTTAAATACTTATTTTATTGTGAATTAAACCATCAAATCTTTTACTCTTAAAGGTTATAGCAATGTATTTTTTTGAATAATTGTGAAAGAACACAAAGATGCATTTTCATTAAATGAGTCTGAATTAATGGAATATTATAATTTACATGGTTCTTGGGGAAAGCTAAAACTAAAAGCCAAAATCATTCATTCATGGATTTTGCATTCTTGGGCATATTCATCTGTTCATTCTGGATTTAGTATTTATCTACAAAAAAAACGTGGTGTAAAAATTGGAAAAAATTGTCATTTTTGTCCATATGTTCAAATTGATCTAATCTATCCACATTTAGTTAAAATTCATGACAATGTTACATTAGGTAGTAATGTTATGATTTTTGCACATATGAACCCCACAGCAAATCTTTTTTTGAAAACAGGTGAACATCCAAGGAAAGTTTCAAATGTAGAAATTAAGTCAGGTGTAGTGATTAATCCGGGTTCAATAATTTTAGCAGGAATTACAATTGGTGAAAACTCTATTATTTCTCCAGGCAGTGTAGTTACACAAGATATTCCTGATCATTGTGTAGTCATTGGAAATCCAGCACGGGTAGTTAAAAAAATTAAAGAAGAAGAATAATTGTCAACTATTTCTAGAATAAAAGATATTATTAGATGGACACAACAAATGTCATGAATATTTTAGGAATTGATTTTGAAGAATGGTATCATCCTGAACTTGTTAAACCATTTATAAAAAATGATAAAAAAGATTTAAAAATTTCAAAAGGAATTGATAAAATTTTAGATTGGTTAAACAAAAAAGAAACATATGCAACTTTCTTTGTAGTTGGTGAATTAATTGAAAAAGAACCTACATTATTGGATAAAATAATTTCTGAAGGTCATGAAATTGCTTTTCATACAATGAATCATAATAAATTAGATGAGAATGGGTTTAAAGAAAAATTTGAGGAGGAATTAGAACAATTTAACAAATTAACTTCAGGAAAATCAAAAGGATTTCGAGCACCAACATTTTCTCTCAATAATCAAACATCATGGGTAATTAATCACTTAATTGAAAAAAACTATGTTTATGATAGTAGCATAGTTCCTGCAAAAACAAAAATGTATGGTATTCCTGAAGCACAAATTTCACCTTATAGAATTTCCAGTGAAAATATTTCAAATGAAGATATGAATAGTTCCTTACTTGAATTTCCATTACTAATTACAAAATTTTTTGGTAAAAAAATTCCAGCAGGTGGAGGTTTTTTTCTTAGATTTTTACCATTTAGAATAATATCAAATGAAGTAAAGAGATATCAAAAAATAAATATTCCTGCAACATTTTACATTCATTCATGGGAATTAGTTCCAGAGTTAATGCCATCATTACCGTTACCCGTCGTAAACAAATTTGTTACATATTATAATTTAAAAAAAGCCTTACCAAAAATGGATAAATTATTAGAAAAATTTGATTTTACCTCTTTTGAGAGATATTTAAAAATAGAATAAAATGAGTTTAAGGCAATATTTAGTGATAAACTATTTTTAAAAGCCCAATATTCTAAGCAAATAGGTGTTATAGTTGAAAATCGCAATTGGGTTACCAGCATTTAATGAAGAAAAGAATATTGCAAGTATTATTCTTCAATTGAAAAAAAAATATGAGTTGATTATTGTGTGTGATGATGGTTCATCGGATTTAACATCAGAAATTTCAGAAGAGATGGGAGCAGTTGTAGTAAAACATAAAAAAAATCTAGGGTATGGATCTGCAATTAGAAGTCTATTTGTTAAAGCAAGGGAATTAGAATGTGATATTCTTGTTACTTTTGATTCAGATGGACAACATAATGTTTTAGAAATACATGATGTGATTGAACCGATTTTAAAGAATAAAGCAGATATTGTCATAGGTTCAAGATTTCTTGGTAAAATAGAAGGAAATGTTCCTGAATATAGAAAATTAGGAATTAAAGCAATTACAAATTTGGTTAATTCAAACACAGAAAAAAAGATTACAGATTCACAAAGTGGTTTTAGAGCTTACAATAAAATCGTCATGGAAAAGATTGTCCCTTCAGAATCAGGTATGGGTGTGTCAACAGAGATTCTAATAAAAGCAAATAAAATAAAATTTAGAGTCTCAGAAGTACCAATTACGATTAGATATAAAGGAGACATGTCCTCACAGAAAACTTTGTCTCATGGAACTTCAGTTATCTTGAGTACGATGAAATTTATTTCAATTGAACATCCTTTAAAATTTTATGGGATTCCAGGATTCATATTTTTGGCAATAGGATTATTTTTTGTAGTATGGACACTTCAAGAGTTTACTGAAACCAGAAGAATTATCACGAATATTTCACTTATTGCAATAGGTTCAACAATTTTTGGTATGTTATTAACAATGACATCAATTTTACTATATTCCTTGGTAAGCGTAGTAAGAGAAAGAAGATAAATTCTGAGGAATAATTTTTAATTTTAGGTTCTCAACTAATGATTTTAAAAAATAGTATTCAACAAAAGAAGGTAAAAGAATTTTTTCCATTAATTGTAATATTTTTTGTAGGTTTAGGAATTAGATTTTACTATTTTCCATATGAATTACCTCTAATAGTGGATAGTTTAAGTTATTTTACATATTCTACTGAAACAGTATTCTTAGGGCAATTACCAACTATAGAAGTACCAGCAAATAATGGATGGTCAATGTTTATGTCGTTTTGGTTTTCAATTGTAAATTTAGAAAATACTTTTCAATATATGCAACTACAAAGAATCATTTCACTAAGCTTATCATCTTTAACAGTTATTCCTGTTTATTTTCTTTGTAGGAAATTTTTTAATAATAAATTAGCCATAGTGGGAGCCTCATTATTTATTTTTGACCCAAGAATAATTCTAAACTCGTTATTAGGAATTACAGAACCATTGTTTATTTTATTAAGTACAATTGCTCTTGTGATATTTTTAAAATACGGAAGAAAAGAAATAATATTTTCCTTAATACTTGTATCATTTTGTACAATAATTCGTTCTGAAGGACTTTTTCTTTTCTTATCTTTTATAATATTATTTTTAATTAAGTACAGAGTATCTAAAGAAATTTTTAAAACATTATTACCAGGAATAGTGATTTTTCTTTTAATTTTAATTCCAGTAATGGATTATAGAATAGAAACAACTGGAACTGATTCAATATTTCTTCGAGTGTCATCAGGAACATCTCAGACTTTATCTATTGCGAATCAAGATGTAATAGAGAAAGTTAGTGATGGGATCAAATTATTTGTTAGTTATCTAGGATGGATTATGATACCTAGTTTTATTATATTTCTTCCATTTGGAGTTTTACAATTTTTTAGAAAAAGGAACAAAGAAACAAATTTTATTATTATTATTACCGTAGTAAGTTCAATTCCAATTTTATATGCATATTTTGTACAAGCTCAAGATACACGTTATCTTTATGTTTTATATCCAATTTTTTGTCTTGTATCATTATTTTCTATTCAAAAATATATTTCAAAATATAATAGAAAAAATATTCTAATATCAATAATTATTGTAGGAATTTTAGTTAGTTCAATTACTTTTTATGAATATAAAAAAATGGATTATGAAAAGGAAAAGGAGTTATTTGAAATTGGAAAGATTACTGCAGATATTACATCAGGAATAAATTCTCATCCCACACAATCAAGATATACAACAGTTGCACAAATTCCCAATGAGTGGCCATTTGTTTTTCATGATGATATGTATGAAATTAAAATAATTTCGACAGAAAATTATGAAAATTTAGAAAATTATATTATTAATTCAAGAAATGATTTGACACATATTATTGTAGATGAAAATGAGAGTTTACCTGAATTCTTAAAAGATGTGTATTATAATGAAGAAAAATATGATTATTTACAGAAAATTTTTGATTCTAAAGAAAAAGGATTTAGTTATCATGTAAAGATTTTTGAAATAGATTTCCAAATATTTGATTCTAAATACAAATAAAAATAATTCAAAATTATAATCATAGATGTAAGTTTTAGAATCAAATAGTATTTTTTACTTGTAAGAAAAATTCAGGTGAAACAAAAAACATCAAATGATGAAAATGTCAAACAGTGTATCTAACCATCATTATAGGATTAAGAATTCCAGTACAAATATCATTTTTTTCTAAATGTGTAATTGATATATTCTTTTGTTGTAGAACATTTAGAAGTTTTGTAGAATAAGCTTTTCGATATCTATTTAGTGATACCATTAATTTATGAAAATTGTTGTCAAGAAGTTGAGGTATAGTTTCAAAATGAATTACTTATTTAGGTTGTGCTTCGATTATGTTATCAATTGCTTTTTCTAATCCATATTTTACGGCTTCAAGTGAAGCATATGTAAAAACGGTTTTACTCCTCAAATCCTTTGTAAGCTTTTGTGTATAATCAAAAACTCCGAAATCCATAGCCATATCAAATTTTTTGTTTATTTGTTGCGCTATATCTATTGCATTATTAGATATATCATATCCAGACATTTTATTTTCAATACCATTATCTTTTAAAATAAACAAATTTCTCCGTATCCATATCCTAATTCTACAACTTCATCATCAGGTTCAATAAAACGTTTAATTTTGTTAACAAATTCTTCTTACCAAATATTCTATATACTATTTCTATAATTTTGAACTAACTTGTTTTTGTTTTCATAAAGTATTTCCTTATTTTGTTCATCTATATTGGCAAAATCAATATGCAATAAATCATAAAGACTTAGATTCATATTTTGTTCTGCTTTAAATTATTATAAAATCCTGTTTCATATATTTTTTCAACTCTTTCTCCATCACCATTTTGTTTTCGAAATAATGATGCATAAAAAACATCACGATAAATTTTTAGTTTTTCTTTTCTTGTAACTTCTTTACCAGGTATCAATATTTAACAATACACGTGTATATAATTTAATTTAAATGGATTTTTCATTAAGATTAATCAAAATTGATTTACAAGTTCCCCATAATTGTTAAACTTATCTAGTATATCATGAAATTAAGAAAATGAGATACGTGGAAAAAAAAAGTTTGAAAAAATCCATAGAAAATTCAATTCTAGAAAGTACAAAGGTTATTGAAAATTCAAGTAGTCATATTAATGAAATTAAAGAAATAATTAAACATCTCATAAAATGTCTAAAAACTAAGAAAAAAATTGTAATTTTTGGAAATGGAGGTAGTGCAGCAGATGCACAACATATTGTAGCTGAATTCATAGGTAGATTTCAGCTTGAAAGAAAAACTCTCCCAGCAATTGCTCTGACCTCAAATTCTTCAATTTTAACAGCGTTAGCAAATGATTATTCATTTGAGACGATTTTTAGTCGTCAATGTGAGGGATTAGTGGAGAAGGGAGATGTAGTAATTGGAATTTCAACTAGTGGAAATTCAAAAAATGTGAAAAAGGGTATAGAAGTTTCAAAAAAAATGGGCGCTATTACAATTGGTCTTTTAGGTACAAAAGGAGGCTCGATTGGAAAAATTTGCGATATTTCAATTATCATTAATTCATCATCAACTCCAAGAATTCAAGAAGCACATAGAACTATTTATCACATAATTTGTGAAGAGGTAGAAAAAGAGTTTAAAGAATAATGAATGAAAATAATCTTGAAAACAAAAATTGTTTAATTACTGGAGCAACAGGTGGTTTGGGAAATCATCTAGCTCAAATCCTTTTAGAAAATAAATGTAAAATTTTTTTAACATCAAAAAGTAATTTAAAATTAAAAAAATTAAAAGATCAATTAGAAAAAAAGAATGAAAACAATTGTAAAATTATGTTTCAATCTGGAAATCTAACAAAAATAACAGATATCAAAAAAATAATTAGTAATATACGAAAAAATTTCAAAACTGTTGACATATTAATTAACAACGCTGGAATTTTCCAATCAAAACCAATTTCAAAATCAAATGTAGATGAATTCCAAAATATTTTTGATGTAAATGTAAAAGCCCCTTTTCTATTTAGTAAAGAATTCTCACAAGATATGAAAAAGAAAAAATGGGGAAGAATAGTAAATATTGGGTCTTCATCTTCGTATCATGGTTTTTCAGAAGGTACAATTTATTGTTCATCAAAACATGCACTTTTAGGATTAAGTAGAAGTTTATTTTTAGAATTAAAAGAAGCAAAAATAAGAACATTTTGTATTTCCCCAGGCTCAATTAAAACAAAGATGGGAAAGCAAGATAAAAAACAAAATTACAAGACTTTCTTGGATCCTAAAGAAGTAGCAGAATACATCATACATTCCATCAATTTTAACAAAGAGCTAGTTTCAGAAGAGATTAGATTAAATCGATATACAATATAATTTTAATATTCAATAGTAATTTTTTTAGATGATAAAATAAGTTCTGCTACTTCTCGAAATACCCCGTTTCCACCATTTGTTTTACATATATAATTACTAGATTTTTTTGCAATTTGAGTACCATCTTTAGGAACTGCAGCTAATCCTACTAATTTCAAAAGATTAACATCATTCACATCATCACCAATGTAAGCAATTTCATTTGGTGAAACATCATATTGTTGACAAATTTTATCTAAAATTTTTTCTTTACAAATTATACCATCAAATAATTTTGTTTTCATTTTTTTAGACCATTTTTGTACCATTTTTGTACGCTCTTTAGTGACAAGTATTGTTGGAATGTTATTTTTTCTCAATAACGTAACTCCCATACCATCTCTAGCATGAAATTTTTTCATAATATCGCCTTCCATGGAATAATACATTCCACCATCAGTCAATACTCCATCAACATCAGTCAAAACAACTTTGATCTTTTTAGCTATTGAAATTTGAGTCAATATCATAATTAAAGAAATACCAATTATTATAATTACATCTAAAAAATATAGCAAATATGTCAATAAAAATAGGAATTATGCAAGGCAGATTATCTAAACCTATCCATAATACCATTCAAGCATTCCCAGAAAATTCTTGGGCACAAGAATTTGAATTTGCAAAAATGATTAGTTTAGATTCAATTGAATGGATTTTTGATACTTTTGAAAATAATCCAATTATGGAAAAAAAATTTGATGAGATCAATAATTTAATTTCAAAATTTCAGATAAATATTAATTCAATTTGTGCAGATTATTTTATGATTAACAAGCTCTTTAACGAATCAGAAATCAATATTAAAAAAAATTTAGATGTATTAAAACAATTAGCAATTAATTGCAAAAATATTGGTGTTAAAATTATAGAAATACCACTTGTTGATAGTTCTTCATTAAAATCTGAAAAAGATAAACAAAATTTGGTTTCTAATTTAAAAAAAATACTTCCAGAAATTAATGATTTAGGAATAATAATTACTTTAGAAACGGATTTACCACCAAAAGAATTTTTAGATTTATTAAATATGTTTGAAAAAAATGAAGTTTTTGCAAATTATGATACAGGAAATAGTTCTTCATTAGGATTTAATGTAAATGAAGAGCTTGAAATTTTAAAGAAAAAAATAAAAAATATCCATTTGAAAGATAGGATTCGTAATAATGGAACTGTACCATTTGGAGATGGGGATACAAATTTTGGTGATTTTTTTTCCAGCCTAAAAAAAATTGATTATTCAGGAGATTTAATAATTCAGGGTGCTCGTGAACAAAAAATATCCCCAATAGACAATTGTTTAAAATATCTTAATTTTACAAAGCAATATCTTGATAAATATTACCATTAAGAGGAATAAATAGAATGAAAATAATTGTTACAGGTTCAGAAGGACTATTAGGTAAAGAGATATCTCAGTATTTGGGGAAAAATAATCAAGTTATTAAATTAGATTTAAAACTTGGACATGAATTATCAAATGAAGAGTTTGTAAGAAAATTTTTCAAAGAAAATAAAGCTGATTGTATTGTAAATTGCTTTGCTTTTAATGATCATGTAATGAAAGGTGAAAAAAGAGGAACTATTTTTGATATAACACTAGAATCGTTTAATGAATTTCTAGAAATTAATCTTACTTCATTATTTTCTGTTTGTCGTGAATTTGCAAAAAATAATGAAAAAGGATCTATTGTAAATTTTTCTGCTACCACAGGAATTGTTTCAGCTAGACCAGATATTTACGATGGATCTCATAAACATCCTGCCTATAGTATATCAAAAGCAGGAGTTATCAATTTAACAAAATTTCTAGCAACACATCTTGCACCTAATATTCGTGTAAATTGTATTGCTCCAGGTGGTGCAAGATTTGATCAAGATGAAAATTTTATTCAAAAATATTCAGAGCTGACTCCAATGAAAAGAATGATGGAAAAAAATGAACTAAATGAGTTAGTTGAATTTTTGTGTTCATCAGGTTCATCATACATGACTGGTTCTACAATAGTGGTAGATGGTGGATGGACCAGTTGGTAATTTTGTGATATAATGAAAAGAAAAATAAGATTTGGTATAATTGGGTGTTCTCAAATTGCAGATTCTTCAACAATTCCAGCAATTTTAGAATCAAAATTTGCAGAAATTGAGATTATCGGTAGTAGAGTAATAAATAAAGCAAAAAAAATTGCTAAAAAATTTGATTGTGAAAAATATGGAAATTATGAGGATGTATTAAAAGACAAAAATGTTGATGTAGTATATATTTCAGTACCAGTAGGATTACATGAAAAATGGACAATTCAGGCAGCTAAATACAAGAAACATATTCTATGTGAAAAATCATCTACCACATCTTATGCATCAGCTAAGAAAATAATCTCAGAATCAAAGAAAAACAAAGTAAGGATTATGGAGGGTTTTATGTTCAGATTTCATCCATCTATTCAAAAAGTTTCAGAATTAATAAATAAAAATGAAATTGGAAAAATATTTTCGTTTCAAAGTAGATATGGATTTCCTAGTATTTCAAAAAAAAATATCAGATATCAAAAAAAACTTGGAGGTGGAATTCTTAATGATGCAGGATGTTATCCGATATGTGCAAGTAGAATTCTCTTTAACGAAGAACCACAATCAGTTTTTTGTAATTTAATTAATAATAAAAAATACAAAATTGATGAATATGCAAATTTATTTCTAAAATTTAAAGACGGAAAAGTTGCTGAAATGAATGTAGGATATGGATTATTTTATCAATCAATTTATGAAATTTGGGGTTCTAAAGGCACAATAAGTTTGTCAAGAGCATATAATATTCCCTCAGATATGTCAGCATCATTGAAAATTAATGTAACAAAAAATAATGAAATTAAATTAAAACCAACAAACCATTTTAGATTAATGATAGATAATTTTTCAAAAGAGATTCAAGGAATAAGTAAAGTTAATTTTGATTTTGAAAAAGATTTACTAAGTCAAGCAAGAGTAATGGAAGCTGCAAGAAGATCTAGTCAACAAAAAAGAATGGTAAATATTTCTGAGATTATATAAAATGAGGAAAGGGATTTAGTAATGGGGGAAAATATAGATATTTTTATTCTGGCAAGATTAGATAGTAAAAGATTACCAAAAAAACAACTAAAAAAAATTGAAAATGAGCCAATATTAAAAATACTAGTAAATAGACTAAAAAAATCCAAAAAAATTAGAAATGTAGTTGTTTGTACAACAAATAAAAAATCAGATGAGCCTTTGGTTAATTTTCTAAAAAAAGAAAAAATTCTATTTTTTAGAGGTAGTGAAAAAGATATTTTAAAAAGAATGCTGAGAGCTGCTGAAAGATTTTCTACAGATATAATTATAGATGTTGAGGGAGATAAAATATACACAGATACAAATCTTGTAGATTTAATAGCAAAACAATTTACAAATACAAAAAATGAATTTATAATTGGTTCAAGAAATAAAAATGAATTTGATCCAACAGATCATTTTATTCATGGTGTATTTCCAGCAGCATTTCAAACAAGAATATTAAAAAAAGTATGTGATAATAAAAAAACAAACAATACAGAAACAGGATATAAAGAACTATTTTTTAACGAGGGGATTTGTAAGAAAAAATTTGTTACATTGCCAACAAAAATAAAAATTCCAGATGAAATTCGACTAACGTTAGATTATCCTGAAGATTTAAAATTGGCAAAAAAAATTTTTGCTAAATTAGGAAAAAATTTTCATTATGTGGATATCATAAAATTATATAAAAAGAATCCTGAGATATTTAACATAACAAAAAAAATTTCAGACAAATGGAAATTAAATTATAAAAATGAATCAATTAAAAATGGTGCCTAAAAATTCTTAAAAAAGAATTTTAAGGACTTAATTGTAGTAAAAACATGAAAACTAATTTTCAAAAAGAGAAAGAGGTAGAACATCCCAAAGAATCACTTCCTCCAAAAAGCGGGGATAAAAAAGACTATACTCAATCTGAATTTGAAGAATTCATTATCAAATCAGGTGCAGTAGGATCTTATATGATTTTTAGATCAGAAGAGAAAGATGATGAAATGGGAATTAATGAATTATAATTACAAAAATTCATTAATCAATCCTAAATCAGCATATTATTTATGAATAAATCAGAAGGCAATAGCCAAGAAGTAATTGAAAAAGTAATGAAAAGAGTTTATTATGAATTTGATACTGCTGTGTCATACAAAATTTGGGTGAAAAATTTTGCATTAAATCTTGAACATATTTGGAGTGAAAAATCAGTGAGAGATTTAGAAAAAAAAGATAAGAGTAATACAGCGATAGTTATTGGTCGTGGTCCCTCATTAAAAAATCACAACCATTTAGAGAAATTAAAATCAAGTAATTTTAAAGGAACAATAGTTTGTACAGATGGAGCTTTAATTACAGCATTAAAAGCTGGGATTACTCCAGATAGATTTCCAAGTTTTTATGTTGCTACAGTTGATCCTAGAACTGAAACTATCAAATTTTATGATGATGAAATTGTAAATCAATATGGTAATAAAATTAAAGGACTTTTTTCTACTGTATCAAATCCTGAAACAGTAAAAAAAGTAAGAGATTCAGGTATGGAAATTTTTTGGTTCCATAGTCTTGTAGACTACAATGAAGGAGAAAAATCATTTAATCAAATATCAGCACTAATGACACGTGCAAAAAATCATGAAAATGGGTTACCAGCTATTCAAACAGGAGGTAATGTTGGAACTTCATCATGGTTTCTTTGTTGGAAGGTTCTCAATTGTAAAACAATAGTACTAATAGGAATAAATCATGGTTGGGAGAAAACAGATTCTTGGGAAACAATTATGACTCATAATGGAATGTGTAAAAAAATTGAAATTGAAAAAAATAGCAAAACTTTTGAAAAATTATTCCCTAAAATTTACAATCCTGATTTTGATTGTTATTGTATTCTGGATCCTATTTTTCAATATTATAGTGCAGGATTAAAAGAATTTATTTCAAGATCTCCAGATTGGCTAAACACAATTAACTCAACTGAGGGAGGTTGTATCTTTGGGAATAGAATAAAATCTATGAAATTCGATGATTTTCTAAAAAATTCTGACTAAGCATTATATAATTAAACATGAAACAGCAATTATCATGAAAGTATTGTTCGTTGTTCCTGAAATACGTTTGGATGGGGAACCATACAGTATTCCATTATGGGCAGGTGTTTTAGCAGCAATTGTTGAAAAAAAAGGTGGTCAAGTAGGAATTCTGGATTTAAATGCACTTAGAATGAATTATGGAGGAAAATATGTTCCAACTGAAAAAATTATTGAAGAAATAAAAAGTGAAAAATGGGATATTGTTGGAATAGGAGGGTTAACAACAACATATTCTAGAATGAAAGAAATTATTCCAATAATCAGAAAATGTAGTAAGGATACAACAATAATTGCAGGTGGAGGTTGGATTACATATAATCCAGATGAAATTATGGAATTGATTCCAGAAATTGATTTATCATGTATTGGTGAAGGGGAGAAAACATTTTCAGAAGTGTACGATCATATAAAATCAGGTAAATATGATTTTGAAGATGTTGCAGGATTATGTATTAGAAAAAATAAAGAATTTCATTTTACGAATCCAAGATCTTTAATTCCAGATTTAGATACAGTTCCATATCCAGCATATGGCATGTATGAACTTGATATTTATTTCAAATATTCTTCTTTACCGTATTCAGTAGAATCTATTAATTCCAAAAGAAGAATGACAGTAGTTTGGGAAAGAGGATGTCCAAGAGGATGCACATTTTGTTCACATAATGGAATGTCAAGAATTGATATGCAAAATATTTTAGGAAAAGGTGATAGGAAAAAAGGAGAATTATTAGTTAGAGAAGTAGATAAAGAAAGTGACACATTTTCATTACCAGCAAGATGGCCTACACCAAGATATGCAGTAGATAATGTTAAGATGCTTTATGACAAATATCAAATAGATTTTCTAACAATAAGTGATGAAAATATGACTAGTAATTTAAAATGGACAAAAGAATTTTGTAATTTATACAAAGAAGAAGGTCTTGATGAAATAATTAAATGGGGAACATTAGGTGATGCACCTAGCGTTGCAGTAAAACCAGAAATAGTTAATGTGATGAGGGATGCAGGATGTTCATATATTTCATTTGGATTTGAATCTGCATCAAACAAAGTACTAAATGAAGATATTAAAAAAGGTCAGACAAAAGATCATTTACAAAAAACAATCAATGCAATTAGAGGTTCAGGTTTAACACCAATTGCAACTTTTATGATTGGTAATGCTCATGAAAATATTAATGATTTGATGGAAACAGTTGAATTTTGGATGAAAAATAAAATTACAGTAAATCCTTTCATATGCACACCATATGTAGGAAGTCCAATTTTTTATGAATACAAAGACAAAGTATTACAGCAATATGATGATAGAATCAGGATTTTAAAACAAAATGAAGAAGAAAATAAAGAAATTCTTCATAAAATCAGACTTGAAGCTATGGATAAATTTATGAAAGAATGTGGAAATGCTACAGATTATACTGCAACAATTAGTGAATACTTCACAATTCCAGAACTATTTGCATTAAAACAATTTATGTACAAATATGATACTAAAAGGATGTTACAGATGGCACATCAAAGATATGAACAAACTGGATTAGAACAATGGAATCATGATGAAAAATGGTCAAAATTTTGTCAGATTTGTGAAGCAAAAAAATTATGTTCATTAGCTTGACTTAACATAATTTTCAAGAGATTCTTTATACAAAGTTTTTCTGTAGTGTTCTATATTGACTATTTTTTCCCATTCAATTTTAAAAACATCCTGATAACTTTTTGGTATAAAATAATCATGTTTTATTAAATTCCATGGTCTAGAATCTTTTCTTGTTTTTAAAACATAATTTTTTGTTAAATAGATTTCAACAGCAACTTCATGTTTTCCATCATCAAAAGGCATTAAATTCCAAAAGTCAAATAATGTTTTTTTAGAAGAAATTTGACAGAAATCTTCTATCCAATAATCTTTGATTCCTTTTCGTACTCCTAAATGAGGATACATTATTTTGTCTAAAGAGTTTTCTTTAAGAAAAATTTCAAAAATTTTTGGGTTATGAATAAATTGATCAGATCTTCCTTTTAAAATAATATCAGCATTCATCGCTTTTAATCCATTTTGGCAACCAAGAATTTGGAAATTTTTTGTACTTAAATATGGAGAAGTGGGTTCAGGAAGAGAATTTTGAATTATTTTACAAGGAATTCCTTCAATATTTTCATTATTCCAAGTAGATAACACTATTTCAGAATTTGGAAAATTTATTTGAAATTCTTTAATTATTGGAATTGTCCATTTTGAAACTCTGCCTTGAAGTAAAATTCCGGTTTTGAGATTTTCCAATAAAAATAACAATGGTATCAGCAATTTAATATTATTGAAATTTTGTGAAAAAATATGAAAATTAAAACTGGAAATATCTATAGAGAACAAATTCCAAGATATTCTTTTGCAAAAAAATTTGTTTCTGAAAAAATATTAGATATTACATATGGTAAATTCATGGATTATTTCAAATCAGAATTATTTCTTGATAATGGAGCTAAAGAAGTATGGAGTTTTGATCTTTTAGATGAAGAACAAAATTTAGAATTAAGACAGTTAAATGATGAGAGAGAAATTTACTTACAAATCAAAGATAATAATATTTTAAAAAGACAAAAGTTTGGTTTAATTTTAGCTTTTAATATATTATCAGTGTCAAATGATTTTAAAAATATTTTAAAAAATATTTCTGATTCATTAAACAATGATGGAATAGTAATTATTTCTGTTCTAAGTAAAAATTTATCAAAAAATATTTCTGATAAAGATTCAAAAAATATCAATTTTTTTACAAAAGAGGAATTAGATAATTATCTAAGAAATTATTTTAATAAAATAGATTATTTTTTTCAGGAATGTGTTAATGATATTATAATAAATGATAACTTTTCAAAAATTGAAACACCAAATAAAAAAATTAAATCCATATTAAGGAAAAAATTAAGAGAATTTTTCTTAAAAAGTGAAAATCGAAGAATATTCTATATAAAATATATACAACCAAAATATCGAGCATTTCGGAAAAAAACAGCCATTATAGACATAAATGAACAAATTCCTTCAAAATATAATTTATTTCCGTTTAACAAAGAACAAGAAGAATTGTTTATTATTGCAGTATGCAAAAAATGATTCTTCACATAAAATTAAGAGTTATCCAAGTGTTCATTTTCAATATGACCGTCTGGTCGTCCAGAATCATCTTGTAATCTTACTACATCATCAAGTTCTATAGTTGAAGCTTCAATCATCATTAAATCTTCTACAGATTCTACACGATGAATGCATCCAGGTTTAACATGAATTAGAGTACCAGGAACAATTTCTATTGTTGATAAATTATTAATAATTTTGTGAATTTCTTCATCGGTGTATCCTTTATTTTCATATTTTTTAATATCAATAATTGTTTCTGAATAATGGAAAATTCCTTTTCCTTTAATAAAATATTCTGTTTCTTCTTTTTGTTTGTGAAATTGCAAACTTGTTTTATGTGGTGCTCTAAAAAAAATCTCTTTTAATGCATATTTAAATTCAGGAAAACCATTTGCCAACCATTTTTCTGAACCCCAAGGTTTTTTTACTATTTTAGCATCTCGATTTGTTAAAAAAGTAATTTTAGAGTCCATTTGATTAAAATTTATTTGAACTATATTTTTTATATATCTTCCAATTCTTTTGAGAGAAGCATTAAACCAAATGAAATCAAAATTTTATCATATGGTGGATTATGCAATGGAGCCATATTCAAATAGCTTAAAGCATTAACAAGTTTGATTTTTTTCATATCTAAATTTTGATTTTTTACAAAATTTTCAAAAATTGGAATATACAAATCATGTGAAATTCTTCTAGCAAAATCAAAGAAAACATCATTTTTTTCTGAAACATAATGAAAAAGTCCTTGTTTAATGCAATCATAATTTAGTAAAATTCCGCCATAAATTTTGGCTAGATCATAATAAATATCTCCAAATTCCAGCTCTCCTGCAAAATCTTGTCTCCAATCAATCAGTAAAAATTTTTTTTGAGAATCATCATAAAGAACATTATCAAAATTTAGATCTCCATGAATGAATGTTGGTTTTCCATCACATAGTCTTTCCCAAGGAATTTTTTCTAAAATTGTTTCTAGATTAAGTAATTTAATGCCATTCACAGATTTTGGAAAAACATAATTAGGATTTTTTTCTTTAAATAATTCAATTCTTTTGAGTGTTTTTAAATAATAAAAATCATAACACAAATTTTTCATTTTATCTGAATTAATTTCAACATCGTTCCAAAGATATTCATTTAACCAATTTAAAAAATCATTAAAGATTTTAGGTGTAGATGATTCATACAATATTTTACCATTTGAATATTGATAGGAGTAAAAATTTTCTCCAGTTCTGGAAATTTTAGGAAAAACTTGTGGTTTTAAATTTGCTTTTTTTATTCTATTTTCTACAATTTTTTTATCGGCAAAAAATTTAATCACCTTATTATTTACAAAATATATGGCTTCATCAATTTTTGAAAAATCATATTTATTTTCCTTTTTCTTTTCTGCATAATATTTTTCTGCATCACCTAAATCAATCCAATTAACCTCAACAGCTAATAATCCTGAACTATCAATTAATCCATTTAAGCCATTAGAAATTTGATGCTCTCCTGCAATTACAGTAGGATTTGAAAGGTTTTCCCAAAAATCTTTGTAATCGTAAACATATACCAAGCCTGACCAAGCAAGAAAATTTTTATCACATTTTTCTTTGTCTTTAATGGATGTCACTATTCCATCTTTAACTAAAAAATTACAATAATTAATAGATAAATTTGGATCTACTTGTTTTGTTCCTACCCAATTTCCTTTAGGTGTACTTTTTAGATCTCCATATAGGAGTGCATCACATGGAATATTGATAAAAGGTTCTTGTAATTTATTTTTACAACATAATAGAGAATATGCAGGACCACTTCCAGGGTCATCAATATTATCAACATTTACAAATGTAATTTTTTTTTCTGAGTGGGCAGTAGTAAGATAATCAATTACCTGTTGAGATTTATGCCCAACGGCTACTACAAATTCAGAATCGTCTGGGAAAAAATCAATGATATGACTAATCACAGCTTTATTTTTGATTGGTAATAATGCTTTGTTGAGGTTATTATCAACGGGACCCATTCTAGTACCTTTTCCAGCAGCAAGAATACTGACTTTCACATATCAATAAAATAAAGTACTTCAAATAAGTTAATCTGTAAAAAAAATTCAAATATTATATTAACGAGTAAAAAATTAATTTACTCAATGAAAAAGAAAATGGCTACTAAACCCAAAGTATTCATCATTGATGTAGACGGTGTGATGACAACAGGTCATATGTTATACACTGAAAATGGTAAAACTATGAAAATTTTTGGACCGGATGATCATGATGGTTTATCATTATTGAAAAAATTTTTAGAGATAAGATTTGTTACAGGTGATAAAATAGGATTAAAAATTTCAAAAAAACGAATTGTAAAGGATATGAAATTTCCACTGGACGTAGTAAGTACAATCAAAAGAGCGGAATGGATTTCACAAAAATATTCATTAGATGAAGTGATTTACATGGGTGATGGGATTTTTGATCATTATGTGTTTAAAAAAATTTTATATTCCATTTCAACAGCTAATGGTGATTCACTAGCAAAAAAATCAGCAGATTATATAACAAAACGAAATGGTGGTGATAGAGCAGTTGCTGAAGCATGTTTACATATTCTTAAAAAATTTTTTAAGGCATATAATCCAAATAAATTACCAAATTCAAATTTTAAATTATCAGGAGAGTGGACAATTTGAATTTGTCTGAATATATTTTAGAAAAAAAGTGTACACTACTAGGGATAGGTCCTATGAGTAAAAATTGTGTAGATGTAGTTATTGAGTTAACAAATACATACAATATTCCTTTGATGTTAATTGCAAGTCGTAGGCAGATAGAATCAGAAAAATTAGGAAGAGGATATGTAAATAATTGGTCAACTGAAGAATTTGCGGAATATGTTAAAGAGAGGGATGAAAACAATAAAATTATTTTATGTAGAGATCATGGAGGTCCTTATCAAAATGAAGATAAGGATGATTCGAAATCAATTAAAGAAATGATGGATAATGCTAAAGAATCATTTCAAACAGATATTGAATCTGGATTTAAAATAATTCACATAGATCCAAGTGAAAATTTAGTTTCAAAATCAAAAATTGATGAAATGTTAGAAAGGATTTTTGAATTGTATAGTTTTTGTTATAAAATTGCAAAACAAAATCAAAATGAAATAAAAATTGAGATTTCAATTGGTAAAGAAGATGGTGAAATTAGTAAATTTTCTGAATTAAAATATACAATAAAACAAATGGAAAAATTCTGTTTTAAAAATGATTTACCTCTTCCATTATTTTTAGTTGTTAAGACAGGCAATCATGTTTTAGAAACAGAAAATGTTGGAATGTTAGATGACATTATGAAAGGAAAGTATGAAAATGAAAGGAGAGAAATATTAAAAATGATCAAGTTATGTAAAGATAAAAAAATTTTGATTAAAGAGCATAATGGAGATTATCTTTCTGAAAAAACACTGAAAGAACATCCAGAAATTGGAATTGATGCAGTTAATATTGCTCCTGAATTTGGAGTTATTGAAACTCGAGCAATATTATCATATCTTTCAAAAAATAATTTAGATGAATTTAGGCAGAAATTTTTAGATGTTTCATTTAATTCAAAAAAATGGAAAAAATGGATGATTAATGAATCAGAAAAAACAAAAAATGAAAAAGCAATAATTTCAGGTCATTATGTATTTTCTTCAAATGCATTTCAAAAATTAAAAAATGAATTTCTTGAAAAGGTAGAAGATGAAGAGGATTTTAATAATTTTTTGAAATTAGAAATTAAAAATTCAATTATCAAATACCTAAAATGTTTAAAAATTATTTAAAAATATTCTAAATTGTATTTCAAAAAAAATTATTTTTTTCTAATTCTATTTAATTTAAGATTTTTAGATTTTAAACCAGGATCCAAATCAGATATAGTAAATTTTTTATAAATTGATTCACAATTTTTATTTTTTTCAATTTCAGTGTTTAACCAATCAACTTCATTTTGTTCTATTTTATCTGGTGTTGAAATACTTCCACATATTTCATCAATTTCTCTATCAACAAGTGGATAGGATCGTTTTATTAACAAAGTTAAACCAACTTTACTTTTTCCATATCCAAATGGAAGATCAATCATATCATAAGTACCATCAAAATATTTTGTTCTTAAATCGAAGACAAATTCTCTACATCCATCAATCATCAAACTATCATGAAATGCAATAATACCTTGCTGTGATAACCTTGGATAAATTACTTCAAAATCATTTTTAATTCCAATGTAAGAATGATCAGCATCAATGAATGCAAAATCAATCTTATTTTGATTTAAAAGATTATCAAGTTTTGATTCAAAATCAGATCTATTATTAATTACGTCAATTTTGGTTAATGTAAAATTTTTCAAATTATTTCTGTTCAACATTTCAGTAACTGATTCTTTAGAGCCTAGATTTTTGAATTGATTTACTAAACCATGTTCACTCCATATATCAAATCCATATACATGACCTTGATTTTTTTTAACATATTTACAAAGTGCTTTTGTAGTAGCACCATGTGCAACGCCAATTTCAACACAAATTTTTGCTTGAATAAATTCTGCTAAAGAGGCTAAAAATTTTCCATAATCATCAAATTCTTCTTTGGATAATAGTTTGTATTGATAAAAATTCAATAATTTAATACCTGACCGGGATTTTTGTAAAAGATTTTTCAAAGTTCTTTTAACCAACATAATTAATTAGTATTTTTCAGTTATATAATATTATGACATTAATTTTTGAAAAAAATTGCTAAAAATTAAAATTAAATTTTTCTTCTAAAGGTAGTAAGTAATTTTAAGAATCTTTTGACTTTAAAATATACCCTAAACTAAACAATTTAGTAAAAATTTCTCTAGTTATCAATATAAAGAAAATAGTTTTTAAGGTAAACAAGAGTGATAAGATAACTTGGTTTTCATTGTAGCAGAAATAGGTATTAACCATAATGGTTCATTAGAAATTGCAAAAAAATTAATAGATATTTCTAGTGCTGCTGGTTGTGACGCTGTTAAATTTCAGAAAAGAACAGTAGAAAAAGTATATGCAAAAGAAATTTTGGATTCACCCAGAGAGAGTCCATGGGGTAAAACAACAAGAGAGCAAAAAAAAGGATTGGAATTTTCAGTAAAAGATTTTCAAAAAATAAATACATATTGTAAAAATAAAAAAATTCCATGGTATGTTTCATGTTGGGATATTGATAGTCAATTAGAAATGAGACAATTTAAAACAAAATTTAACAAAGTTGCTTCTGCAATGTTAACTCATAAAAAATTATTAAAAATCATTGCTGAAGAAGAAAAACATACTTTTATTTCAACAGGAATGAGTACTATCAAAGAAATTGAAAATGCCGTAAAAATATTTAGAAAACAAAATTGTCCATTTGAATTAATGCATTCACATAGTGCTTATCCTATGCCTATTGAAGAAGCCAACCTAAAATTAATCACATTTCTGAAAAAAAAATTCAAATGTGATGTTGGGTATAGTGGACATGAAACAGCTGCATATCTAGTAACATTATCAGCAGTTGTATTAGGAGTCACATCCATAGAAAGGCACATCACATTAGATAGAACTATGTATGGTTCAGATCAGGCAGCATCTCTTGAACCGCCAGGATTAATGAGAATGGTCAAAGATATCAGAATGGTCAAAGATATTTTGGGAGATGGAAAAAAACGAATTTGGGATTCAGAACAACCTGCAATGAAAAAACTAAGAGAAGTTTTTGTTTAAATTAAAACAATTATGAAAAAAATTTCAATTATTACTCAACATGATATTAATTCGGTTAATGGAAGTACTGTAAGACCAAAATGGCAAATAAAGGCATTACAAAAATTAGGTTATGATAATGCTAAAATTATAGATAATTTTGATAAATCAAAGCTTAATGAGGTTTCAAATAACCTAATTCATGCACATCAGTTTTCAGGAAGATTATTAGAAAATGTAAAATTTTTTGTAGATATACATGGTTTAGAACATATACAAGATAAAAATTTGGCTAAAGGATTTCCAATTACTTCATGGAAAAAATATGGATATATTGCAAAATCAATTTATTACAAAAAAGTTGAAACAAAATTATTTAAAAATGCAGTTCATTTAATTTGTTCAAGTGAAGACATTCAAGAAAAAGTTGAAAAAATCCAAAATTCCACATTAGTGAGAAATGCAATTTTTATAGATGAGTTTTTACCCATAGACAACCCAAATTTGGAAATTGTATTAGTGGGACCATTCCTTCCAGGTACAATTAATTTTGAAGGTTTAGGGATTATTTCAAAAATTGTAAAGAAATTCCCAAAAATAAAATTTAAATTCATAGGAAAAACAAATGAATATTTTAAAAATCAACTAAATTATAAAAATACAGAATTTTTAGGAGTTGTGAAAGATTATAAAAATACATTAAGAAAGTGTAGTGTACTCTTTGCACCATATCCAAGTCATGCAAAATATTTAGGTTCAAAAAATAAATTTTTGGAGGCAGCAGCATGTAAAATGCCAATTATTACAACATCTTCTGGAGCAGTAGATTTTAGAAATGATTTATTATCAATTGGAAATAATATTAAAGAGATTTCAGATTTATTTGAAATATTAATGGATGAAAATACCAGAAAAGAAATTGGAATCAAATTAAGAAAAGAAATTGAACAAAAATATAATGCTGAAATTGAAATAAAAAAACTTGTAAAATTATATAATGAATATTCGTAATTGTTAAAAATTAATTAATTTTTTTTTAAATTCTATTGCTAGTAATTCAAAATTTTCTTCATATCTTTTAATAAAAGCAATAAAGTGTTTTTCAGTTATTACATAATTCTCATTTTTTCTTTGAATTAAAGAAATTGCTAATGCATCTTTCATAATTTGAAAATAAGGAAGAATAAGAGATTGAGAATTAGTTGAATTCATTAATGCATTAAATTCTTTATTATTGAATTGAAATGAAGTAAGATTTTTTGAAATTAGAGTTGGTAAATTAGTAATATTATTTACTTTTGTTACCATAGATAAACAATCATAATATTCATCAGCAAATAAAATAACAGGTTTTTTAAAAAAAAGTGCTTCAAAACCTGTAGAACCTGTAATAGAGACAACACATGAAGATTTAGAAATTAAGTCCTGTGAATTTACAGAAGGATGAATTAATTTTACATTTGGTAAAGCAAGAAGTTTTTTATAAAATTCAATTGATCTCCATAATTTCAATCCTTGTCCAGGATGTTCTTTTACATATAAAATGAAATCCACAGGAATTGACCGTGCAATATTTTCAATTACAGCTAATTGATTACTAAAAAATGGAGAAATTGATAAAATTTTTGCTTCAGGCTCGGTTTGTAGTGGAAAATAAAGAAATTTTTCATCAGAAATTTCTAAAATTGAATTTTTATCTAAAAATGCTTTTCTTTTTTTAGTTTCAAAATTTGTTGAAATTTTTGATTTTAACATTTTTGATTTTGTTTTTCCAGTATTTTGATAAATTGGTTCAGGATCATTTTGAATACGATTAAGATAATGAGAAATTTTTTCTGATGTATTAGAATTATTAAAATTAAATTCATGTTGAACTTTAATGGTTTCAACTAAACTTTTATTTTTAATAAAATCAGGTCCATAATTTTGTAATTCCTCATTAAAATTTTCAATGATTTGTTGAAAATCTCTTGAAATTTCTTGACTTGTTAAATTATTAGAAACTACTACTCTATTATGTATATGAATTGGATTGACCATTAAGATTTTAATGTTTAATTTTTTGGCTATTTTAAAAAGTAGTGTGTTAGCAATATTTTCTCCAGCAGTTTGCATGATAATTAATTTTGGATTAACACGTTCAATTAATTCTGAAAAAAATTTAATAGTATTTTCAACAATTATTAATATTTCAGATTGTGAGAATTTATGAAAATGAGTTCTATGTTCATGGAAAAATCTTTCACCATACACATCTAACCATAAATTTAAATCAAATTTTTCTTCAGATTTTTTTAGATAATTCACATCGTAAGATGATTTATTGATATAACAATCAGGATAATAAATAATTTCATTAAAAATGGTATTTTTTTGATTATTAAAAAAACTAATATCTTGATGAGTTGCAACAATTCCATAAAAATTAAATTTATCTAATTTTGATAAAGCAGATGTAATACCTAAATTAATGTAAGCATAAGGGCCTTGATCTAGCCAGACCAGAATATTTGATGGCTCGTTTACAGACATGTTATTAATCTTCTATGTGTAATTTTTTTTTAATTAAAAGATCAATCTGTTCAATTGGACTAATCAATTTTTCAAGTTTTAGAATAGTTTGAATTTTTGATACATCTAATTCAATATTATCTTTATCAGTAGAAGAACCTATTTCTTCAAGCCCTTGATCAACAATAGAAATTTCAGGTTGTATTTTTCCATCAGTGTTTTGATTTACAGAATCAGAAATAATATGAGCAAGATCTAAAACAGAAATTGGATGTGGATAAGCAATATTCATTATATGTTCAATACTGTTAATGGATGTCTTTTTTTGTTCTATAATCAGAGTAGCAAAATTTTGGGTTGCTTTGCAAATATCAGTAATTGATGCATAAAGCATTGGTCTATTCATACTATGTTTGAATGGAGTTAATTTTTCTCCAGAAATAGCTTTTTCGATGAATAAATTAGCTGCAGTTCCTTTTGGCATCCCTTCACCCAAAACAGTCCCAATTTTTAGTGCACCAAAAATTTTCTCAGAAGTTTTTTCATCATAAAATCTTACTAAACATTCTTGAATTGTTTTAGACAATGCATATAGCCTTGCTCTATCTTCAACCATGTCAGGTCTATATCCAATATTTTCTCGTAAAATTCCTTTCAATTGTTGTTCACCATAAGTATGCCAAGAGCTAATCAAGATCATGCCTTTAATTGAAGGATTTTGTGAGACTAATTCACAAATATTTTGAGTTCCCAATACATTAACATCATAACCCAAATTTTTATCCTCATTAATTTTAGGGATTTGAATAATTGCAGAATGTATTATTACCTTTGGAGTTCCAATTTTTTTTAATGAATTAAAATCAGTAATATCAATAAATTCATGAATTATTTTTGAATCTTTTAAAATAGATGATTGAGGAAGAACATCAAAGGTTTTTACAGAAAATAAATTTTTCAAGAAATTTGCTAAGGATGAACCAACAAAACCTGAACCCACAATAGCAATATCATAATCACTCATAATTTTCCATCAAAATAACCATTATATTAAGAAACTATAGTTTCAGGAAAGATATATCATTATTAAAAAATTATTTTAGTTCATTAAACTATATTATTACTAAAAAAATTCTCTAAATTATGAAAATACCATTAGTTTCATCATTTCTAGAAGATGATGTGTATGAAACTAGATTGACGGATAAATTTATGGAAGAAGTAATTTGTAATGAGGATCATTTCTATCACAGAATTGCCAAATCCTTGTCAATGAAAAATTTTGAACCTATCGTATATTATATGTCACAAGAAAAAAATGAAAAAACATTTTTACATAAATATGGTCATTCAATAATTAGAATTCCGGCTAAAAAAATAAATTTTATACATGAACCAATTATTTATTCATCGCAATTAATTAACAATATTAAAAAAAATTATGAAGTATGTAATTTTGTATCAGGGTATTATGTAATGTATAAAATTCCAGATATGTTCGATTATACAGTTTTTAAATTAAATAAAAAAATGCCAATTATAGCAAGATGGGCAGGTGGTAATCATAATTGGTTGATGCCATTAAGAAAATCAATTAAGAAAGCTGCCTTACAAAGATGTGATAAAATTTTAGTCTCTAGTTCTGAAGAAATTAAAATCCTTCAAAATATATTTGATATTAAAAAAGAAAACATTTCAAATATTGTAAATCCAATTAATTTAGAGTTATTTCAAAAACGAGAGAGAAAATTTTCAGCTAAAAAAATTTCATTGGATCCAGATTTTCGATATTTATTATATGTTGGAAGATTAACTAAAAATAAAGGACTTGAATTATTATTAGAAAGTTTTAATGAAATAAATTCTAAATTTGAAGATCTCAAATTAATAATTATTGGAGAAGGGCCTTTATCAAATATCATTAAAAATTTTATAATAAATAATAATTTAGAGGAAAAAATTATCGTTACAGGTAGATTGAGTCATGAAGAAACATGTTATTATTATAATATAGCAACTGTACTTGTAAATACAGGGTTTTCTGCAGGTTTACCGAATATCATCATAGAATCATTAGCATCAGGTACACCAATTATTACTACAGATGTAGGTGCTTCTAAAGAATATGTGAATGAAAAATATTCTAATGGCATACTAATCAAACCATCAGATAAAAATGAATTAAAAAATGCTATAAAAATAATTTTAGATAATGAAAATAAATTTAGAAATTATGATACTAATTTTTTGAAAAAATTTTCATATCAAAAATTCGGAGATAAATTAGCCTCAATTTATTCCGAAGTGTTAAAAAATAAACAATAATATCAATTCACAAAAGTTTAGTTTTGATTGTAAAAATTTTATGATAAAAATTATTTAAAAATAGTATTAAAGTTTAAACGTTTGAATAAAAACTTCATCTCATGCAAGAAGGATGGTTTAGGACCAGATGGTGGGAGTTTAGAATGGGACATGGAACATACTTAATCTTTCTTTTAACATTTACAAATTTTACACTTATTTCATATAGATTATTAATTGAAAAAATTCCATTTTTACAGGGAATTGTTCCTGAATTATGGATTTTTATGGTTTTGTTTATATCAATTTACATTCCTGCTTCAATTCTAATTGGATTTTGGCATAGAAAAACGCAATTAAGAGTTGAAACCACTTTACAAAATCAAGAAAATCCAATGTTAGCTAAAATGTTTAGAACAATGTTAGATGTAAAAACTGGAAAAGCTACAAAAGAAGAGATTGAAAAATTTAGGAAATTTTTGCTAAACATTGAAACAAAATTTGATCTGGAGAAAAAGAGTTGAATTCTTATGGATTTAGAAGAAAATGGATGGATGGTAGAACAGGTCATTCAATATATTTGATGTTTGCATTAACTTTTACAAATTTTATTTTAATTGCATATAGATTTCTAATTGAAAGAGATTATGTTTTTGAAGAAATGTTTTCAAGTCTATGGATTTTTGCAATAATTTTTATTATTACCTATATTCCAATTTCAATTGGAATCGGATTTATCCATAGAAAAACACAAATGAAAATGGATATGACAATCAAAAATCGTGAAAATCCATTTTTCGCTAAAATGTTTAGAATATGGTTAGACACAGAAACAGAAAAGGTACAGGGAAAAGAAATTAAAGAATTTGAAAAAATTTTATCAAAGATTATTAAAAAATATAATTTTAGTTAACTGTAAAAATTAATAACGATTAAAAAGCTTGAAAAATTAGATATAAGATAATTGGAATTTAGCTATACTTCAGAATATAAGATTAATAATTTAACAGAAATATTTGGAAATTTAGAATTATTATTAAAATTATCCCCACCACAAATAAAATATGAATTAATTGATAAAGATGAAGGATTATTCAAACAAAAAAGGGGAAATTTTTGCAACGAATGATTAAAAATTTATCTTATAGATAATTTTTCTGATGATGATATATTTTTTGTAATGAATAATCTATACCAAATTTCTAAAGCCAAGAGTCCATAAAATTTATTTACATGTCTTACATCAAGATCTTTTTCAATATTTTCAAGAATCCAATTTTTATTGATGAATTTATCTTTAATAATTTCACCATCTATTAGAAAATTTTTACATAATTTTTTTCCATAATTTTTCCAATGACTTTTTGTATCTACAGAAAATCCTTGTTTTTTAGGAATTACAAATTTTTCCACATCAAATTTTTTTAACATATTTCTTAAAATTGATTTTCCAAGTTTCTTTGGATGATCATATTTCATTTCATTTGGTATATGTGAAGCAAAATTAATCAATTTTGGTTGTAAAAATGGAGAAACAGATTGTAAATTAAAATGGGCATTTATTTTTGGATTTAGTTGTAACCAGTTATACAATAATTTTCCATTAAAATCAGCCAAAAATACTTGATCTAAAGGATTTAAGGAATTATCAAAATATTCATCAATAACAGAAAAAATTTTCTCCCAATCAAATGGAAGATTTTCTCCAAATAGTTGAGGTTGTTCTGGAATCCAATCTCGATTATGGCAGTTAAGATAAGCAATGGTTTTTTCTCTCTTAGAGGATTTTGAGTTAATAGAGTCTAAAAATGAACCATATCTGAAAGTATAACCTCCAAATAATTCATCACCCCCATCTCCAGAAATGATGGCATTAGAATAGGAGCTAGCATACTTTGCTAAGTAATACCAATGAATATCCCAAAAAGGTAATTTAGTAATAGAAATTGCTTGTGGAAGTTCTTCAAAATAATTTTCAATTTCAATAATATGATGAGTTGAGTTTAGATTTTCAGCAATTTTTTTAGCATTTTTTGTTTCATCAAGACTATCACTGAAACGAATAGAAAAAGAATTTACTTCTAGATCAGGAATAGTTTGTTTCAAAATAGCTAGTAATAAAGTAGAATCTACACCACTGCTTAGAGATATCCCAATTCTTGATTTTTTTTCTAAATTATCAATATAATAATTTGAAATTATTTCTTGAGTTGATTTTTCAGGATTAATGATTTTATTTTGAGAAAAATCATTCCATTTTAATTTTGGAATAGATGCTGATGCAGTAAAATCATATCGTAAAGTTAGAATTGAAGTGATTGAAAAAGGATTAATCTCTAAACTCAATTTGGTCTTCCAATTCCTCTAAAGACTATATTTAATTTAGTTAATTCTCTAGGATCAAATAAACCTCTAGTATCTACAATGACAGGGTTTTTCATTAATTTTGGAAAAATTTCAGGATTAATGGATGAAAATTCTTGATGAGAAGTCAATACCAAAATTGCATCAGAATTTTTAACCATATCTTCAAATTTTGATTCAGAATCAATAGAAAAGACAGTAGTAGACTTGAAATATGGATCGTAAATTTTTACGTTACATTTTAATGATTTTAATTTAGAAATAATTTTTTCAGAAGGTGCTAATTGTATATCTTTAACATTAGGTTTGTATGAAATCCCAAGAATTCCTATTGTACTTTTCTCAAGTTTTTTATCAATACTGTATAAAGCATCATTTAACAATTCTAAAGTATGGAAAGGCATTTTCTCATTAATTTTTCTAGAAGTAGAAATTAATTTTGGTATAGAGAAAGAGTTAGAACGAGCAGAATTTATGATTTGATACGAGTTTACAGGTAAACATGGACCACCAACACCTGAACCCGGGTAATGAACTTGAAAATTATATTTTCTTTTAGCCGCATTCAAAACTGTAAAAATATCTATTCCTAATTTCTCAAATAGTATTGCTAATTCATTGACAAAAGCAATGTTAACATCTCTAAAAATATTAGTGGTTAGTTTTACTGCGTTTGCAGTTTTACAATTAGGCATTGGAATTAAATCAACTGAAAAAACATGAGAATAAATTGAAGATATTAACTCTTGAGATTTTTTGTTGATACCTCCAACTAGTCGTGGTAAATTTTTAAAATCTTTTAATATTTCACCAGGATTTGCAGTTTCAGGGCAAACTCCTATACCAAAAGTTTTTCCTGCTTCTAATATTTTGTCATTACCCTCTATTATAGAAATCAAAGTGTTCTCAACAAAACCAGGTTCAACAGTACTTTCTACTATAACAAGAGAACCTGGATTTAGAAAATCATGTAATTGTTGTCCAACAGATTCAAGGGAGGAATAATCAGGAATATTTTCATCAGTCATAGGAGTAGGTAAGGATAATATTACAACGTTTGTTTGTGACAAGGCATTTTGAATATCTGTGGTAACCGATAATTTTTGGTTAGAAAGAACATTATCAAATAATTCTTTCATACCAGGTTCATCATCTAAAGGAAAAATTTTGTTCTGTATTTTTTCAACTAAGTTTTTGTTTATATCAACACCAATAGTAAACAAATCAGATTTTGCAAATAATATTGCAGTTGGAAGTCCAATACGACCTATACCAATAACTACAACTTTTATGATATCAGAATTTATACATGAATCAATTTGATCTGATTCCAAATTCATGATTTTTGAAATTTCCAAATTCTCCATCAACTAATTTTAATTAGAAGCTTAAATAGCCATCTTTTGAATTTTGTACATACAATCTGAAATCAATACTTAAAGAACCAAGTAGAAGAGCAAAAATATGAAATTTGTTGTTACTGGTGGTGCAGGATTTATTGGAAATAGAATTGTAAAAGCATTGTTAAACCAAGGTGATTCTGTCAAAATAGTTGATAATTTACACACTGGGAAAATGGAGAATTTAGATGGAATTATCAATGAAGTGGAGTTTGTAAAAGCAGATATTCGTAATTTTGAAGAGATGAAAGAGAATATTAAAGATGTTGATGGTGTTTTTCACGAAGCAGCTCTGACAGTTGTTCAAGAATCATTTACAAAACAAAATGAGTATAATGATGTAAACGTAGTTGGAACTGAAAATATATTTAAAATTGCTCAAGAAAATAATATCAAAGTTATATTTGCTAGTAGTTCAAGTGTTTACGGAGATACCACAAAAATTCCTATTAAAGAGAGTTTTCCAAAAAATCCGATTAACCCCTACGGAATTACAAAATTAAAAGATGAAATTCTTGCAGAAAAATATTCTAAAATGAATTTAGATGTGATAGGTTTACGCTATTTTAACGTCTTTGGTATTGGTCAAACCGGTTCATATGCAGGAGTCATAACAAAATTCATCAACAGATTGAAAGAACAAAAACAACTCCAGATTAATGGAGATGGAGAACAAATTAGAGATTTTATTTTTGTAGATGATATTGCAGATGCTAACATTTCTGCAATGAAAAGTAAAATCAGAGAAGGTTTTTTTAACATAGGAACAGGTTTGGGTACTACAATTAAACATCTAGCAGATATTTTAATAAAAATTTCTGGAGAAAAAATTTCAAAGATATATGAAGACCCATTAGAAGGAGATATTAAATTTAGTCAAGCAGATATTTCCTTAACTGAAAAAAGTTTCAATTGGAAATTTCAAACATCACTGAATGAGGGTTTGAAAAAAATTTATCCAGAATTTTAGTTTTTAAGTAAATCTTCATAAAATGTAATATATTTTGGAAGAATTTTTTTCCAACTCATTTGTTTAATCACAAATTCATGTGCATTTTGAATTAATTCTTTAGATTTTTCTTTATCTTTTAAAATTGAATTTATTTCAACCGATAATTTATTCGAGTCTTCAGTAGGAATTAAAATTCCAGTTTTTTTATCATATATTAATTCAGGAATTCCTCCTACATTTGAAGCCACAACAGGGATTTTTAGAAAAAATGCTTCTTTGATATTTGTAGGTAAACTCTCCATCCTTGAAGGTACTGCTAACACACTTGAAGATTTTAGTAACTTCATTGCTTCATTCCAAGGAAGATTTGTACAGTAAACCACTTTTCCTTCAATGAATTGTTCTGCATTTTTTAAAATGTCAATTCCTTTTTCATAACTATCTCTTCCAAGATAAAGTACCTGATTTAGAATTTTTTTAGTATTCGGAATTAATTCCAATTTGTCGGTATCTATTGCAGATGGTAAGTATTCAAAATCTAAATTTAATTTCTTTTTATATTCATTTTTTGAGATTTTTGAATCAGTTGTTAATTTATCTGCCCATTTCAATACTTTAGATTCTGTAGCAGATGCTATTGAACTCACTGTACTTGAATGTAATTTTTTAACTTGATCACTAAATACTCCATGTATAGACAAAACTTTTTTTGTTCCTTTTGAATAACGCATTGCAAAAGCTGATGGTACATTAAATGCGTGGACTATATCATATTTTTCTCTACTAATTATTCCATTTAATGCACCTAATATTGCAAAACTTGGATTTTTTAGATTTTTTATTGGAATATGTGGTGTTTCCATTTTAGTCACATCATGTCCAGAATTTTCTAATTGATCTGCTAACATCGCAGCATGTCCACCAATTCCTCCAGAGAATCTAGGGGAAATAAAAAGAAATTTCATACACAAAAATTAAATTTAGAACTTTTAAGGTCTTGGATTAAAAAATTCTTTTACATTGTTGCTTGTGAAGCATCATGGAACATTTGACTCTTGGCACAACCAGCAGCTAACTCATCACCAGCACCACGTCTCATTAATCCTCTGTATAGACAATCTTCTAGTTTAACATCTTCTCTTTGTTCCCATTCCTCAACAGTAACTGAGAATTTCTTTTGAATTCTATCTCTATACCATTCAGGAATTACATTAAATGCACAAAATGGAACTATTCTAA
>Ga0209992_10000432_pt1 | contig 56416 bp, 43 predicted proteins | sample 2SBtaG_2_FD_182564 | JGI IMG/M metagenome (GOLD analysis project Ga0209992, IMG submission 182564) | Deep subsurface microbial communities from Kolumbo volcano to uncover new lineages of life (NeLLi) - 2SBTROV12_ACTIVE470 metaG (SPAdes)... | ecosystem: Environmental > Aquatic > Marine >... | reverse complement strand
AAGGCGATGTGGGGTGAGCGACGAGGCTCTCGACCGTCACCTGCGAGCCTTCGTCGAGGAGGCGGGGGCGGAGGCTGCCCGTGACGTGCTGCGCCAGTTGCAGTCCGGGCTGACGCCGGAGGCAAGGGGCCTGCCCGCCGCGGGGTCTTTGCTGGGCGAGTATCGCTTGCTCACGCAGATTGGCCGAGGCGGCATGGGGGTCATCTTCGAGGCGGAGCAGGCCTCGGTGCCCGGTCGCCGGGTGGCGGTGAAGCTGCTGGCCCGGTCCGTCGACAGCCATCTCCGGCTGAGTCGATTCGAGCGGGAGATCGAGGTGATTGGCCGCCTGGACCACGAACACATCGTGCCCATCCTCTCTGCAGATCTGAGCGGGGAGGTCCCTTGGTATGCGATGAAGCTGGTCCACGGGCGCACCTTGCGGGAGCTGCTCGATGAAGGGCAGCACTTCGACTTCGGGCGGCTGGCCAAGATCTTCTGCGAGCTGGCCTCCGCCCTCGATCACGCTCACAGCAAAGGCGTGATCCACCGGGACGTGAACGCGCGCAACGTCATGCTCGACGAGCAGGGCAAGGCGCTGCTGCTCGACTTCGGTCTGGCCCATGACGATCTGGCCCAGACAGCGCTGACCCTGGGGGACGACGCCCTGGGCACGGCAGAGTGCATGTCCCCCGAGCAGGTCTCCGGGCGGGCTGGCGATATCTGTCCGGCCACCGATGTGTACGGCCTGGGGGCCACGCTCTATCGCTGCCTGTGCGGCTGCCCACCCTTCGCCGGGCGCACCCTGCACGAGGTCTTCGAGCGCATCCTCGCCGGACATCCCGTGCCACCCAGGAAGCTGCGCTCGGCCATCCCTCCAGATCTCGCGGCCATCTGCATGCAGGCCATGGCTCCCGAGATCGACGGTCGTTACGACAGCGCGTCAGCCATGGCTGCAGACTTGCGGGCGTTTCTTGAGTACGGCCCCGTGCAGGCTCGGTCCCCCGGTGTCCTGAGCCGGGTCGTGCGCACGGTGAAGCAGCACAGAGGCGTGTCCCTGGTCAGCTTGATCGCCGTGCTGTTCGGCTGTGGCGTGTGGCTGCACGCCAGCTGGTGGACCCCTCGCGGCTGGCTCGAGATCGTCGAAGCTGCGGCGCACGGGGGAGATCTACGGCAAGCAGTGAACTGGACCCGTCGTCTGGACCAAGATTGGCCAGAATCTAGCTTCACCCGGAGAGCGCACACCGTGACGGAGACTCTGGTTACGGCGCAGATAGAAGCGGGGCTGGAGTCGCTGAACAAGGCCACCGAGCGGGGTGAGCTGGACGACGAGGCCAGGGCCGCTGCCTACGATGAGCTCTGCGTGCTCGAGGCCATGGGCGCCGAGCATGAGGGGCTGTCCCGCGCACGGGCTGAACACGCGGCGGACTGTCTGCGCAGGGAACTGGCCAGCTCAGCCCAGCTCTTCAACCCGGCGGCGGTCTCGTTGTGGTCCGGGCGCCTGCGGGACTCTCCCGTGGCGCCGGAGTATGAGGCTCTGCTCGATCGTCGCGGCCAGCTCTCGGTGAGCTCTCCGGGCGGGCCAGCCCGCGTCTGGCTCCATCCCCCGATGTCGGTGAATGGGCGCATGCTCTTTGACGAGAGCGAAGAGGCCGCCATCGATCTGGGTTTGACGCCCACCGCGCTGCGCTCCGTCCCCGAAGGCAGCTACCTGCTCATCGCCAAGCGCGAAGGCTCTCTCGACACGCGCCTACCGTTGCTCGTGCGCCGCCGATCCATCCAGGAGCGTCGCGAGATCGAACTCTCGGTGGAGCTGCTCACGGACGATGAGCTGGGCGACGGCTGGCGGTTCATCCCCGGGGGCTTCTCGGTGCTGGGTGGCAGCTCGCCCGAGGCCCCTCATCAACTCACCTGGGTCGACTCGTTTTGCATCATGGAAAACGAGATGAGCGAGGTCGCCTTTCGTGATCTGCTCTGGCGCGAGGGGCGCTCGTGGGAAGACCAGGTCAAAGAGCTGCAGGCCATTTTCTGGGGCGAGAACCTGGAGCCGAACGAGCCCCGTGATCGGGCCGTGGGGTACATCAAGGCTCTGGACATCAACGCGGTGATGAAGGCGCTCAATGGCCGCGAGGCACAGCTCGGCGCCGAGGCCCGCTGGTTCTATCGACTGCCTCGCCCTGACGAGTGGGAGCGGGCTGGCCGAGGGGCGGACGGTCGTCTCTATCCCTGGGGAATGACCTACCAGGACGGTCTGTGCAGCGACTACGGCTACTGCACAGACGACGATCAGTTCTACGCCTGGCGCAACAGTCCGCCGGGGGACACGTCGCCCTTCGGAGTGCGCAGCCTCGCCGGCGGCCGTCACGAGATCTGCACACCCAGAGACCTGCTGGCGCTGGTGGGGCGAGGCAAGTTTCTCGTTCGTGGTGGCAGCGCGGATGCCCGGCGACCGGAGGCGGTGACGCTGCTGGCCGAACAACTGGTCGACGCGGAGCTGCGCGATCGGATGATCGGCTTCCGCCTGGTGAAGGAACGCCTGCTGACCTTGCCCGACATGCCAGAGGCTCTCTTCAGCGACGACTTCGACGATCCCGCCGACGAGGGCGCGTTGCCTGGCGGATGGCTGGAGAGCCGATTCACCACCAGGGCTGTGGTCCCCTCCCAGGCCCGAGCCGCCCAGCATGACGGGCGGCTGGAGATCCGAGGTTACGCGGGCTCGTTCTCCGAGGAGGTCATCGTCACTCACGCCGTGTCTGTACCGGCGAGCGACTTTCAGCTCACGCTCACCGCTCGGGTCGACAGCGCGCACGCTTCGGGCCTGCCCCGTGCCTCTCTCGCCGTGGGTCTGGCCGAGCGTCCCGAGTGGATCGACCTGGGCCGGCAGCTTGGTCTGGCGCTGATGACCACGGGCGACTTTGAGCTGCACAACGGGCGCCAGGTCGCGCGGCGCTTCACGTTCGAGGAACTCATCGGGCGGGAGTTGCACTTCGAGATGGTGGTGCGCGGGGGGCAGGTCTCCGGGCGGCTCTGGCTGGACGAGCGGGGAGAGAGTGAAGCGGCGAGCTTCGGCCCGGTGCCCATGCCGGAGCGCCTCGAAGCCTTCGCGCCCCAGTGCGCGTTCCTGAGGGTGGGCAACCTGGACGCCATGCGCGTGTCTGTGGATTCCCTGACCGTCGAGCCCCTCCACTGACGGCACAGATGGCCGCAGCAGATCTTCGGGATGGGAGGCCTGGCAGAGGTGCCTGTCCCTGCCCTGGGCGCTCGCCGATGGGCTCAGACCCTGATCCAAGTCGTGCTCTCCGGGGCACTTGCACCCAGATCGCTGACTTCGTTGGTCACCTGGCTCCCCCGGGTCAGTAGAATCCGCCCTTTAAGCCCACACCGCCCAAAACCCGCTTCGGGGACTCAAGTCCATGCGTGCCTTCATCGACGACTGCCTCGACCGGGTCCTGGCTGGGAGCGACCTCTCCATTGACGATGGCGCGCGGCTGCTGGGCGCCGGACCAGACGACTTCATGCACCTGTTGGCGGCCGCTTCCCGGGTGCGCCTCCACTACGTGGGCGACGAGGTGCATCTGTGCTCGATCGTCAACGCCAAGAGCGGTCGCTGCAGCGAAGACTGCGGCTTCTGCTCCCAGTCGTCCCGCTTCACCACGGGCATCGACGAGTACGAACTGCTGCCCGAAGGCCAGGCGCTCAAGGCGGGCGAAGAGGCCCGCTCTCATGGCGCCGAGGCCCTGGGTCTGGTGGCCGCCTGGCGTGGGCTCAAGCAAGGCAAGCAGCTCGATGAGGTGGTAGAGCGCGTGCGCGAGGTGAGCCAGAACGGAGCTGTCCACGCGGACGCTTCTCTGGGACTGATCGATGACCCGGAGGTGGCCAGGCAGCTCAAGGATGCTGGGCTGCACACCTACAACCACAACCTGGAGACGGCTCGCAGCCACTTCGATGAGGTGGTGGCCAGTCACGACTACGACGAGCGGCTCGAGACCTTGAAGATCGTCCGTGAGGCCGGACTGCACCTGTGCAGCGGCGGCATCGTGGGCATGGGCGAGTCGTTGCGGCAGCGGGCCGAGCTGGCCGCCGAGCTGCGAGAGGTTGATCCGGACATGGTGCCGCTCAACTTCTTGAACCCCATCGAAGGCACGCCCATGGGCGAGACACACGAGCCCATGGCGGCCATTGACGCGCTCAAGTGCATCGCCATGTTCAGGCTCATGCTGCCCAGGCACCAGATCATGGTGGCCGGCGGTCGCGAAGTGGTGCTGGGTTCCTTGGCGCCACTCATGTACATGGCTGGAGCCAGCGCGACCATGGTGGGCAACTATCTGACCACTGAGGGCACACCCGCCGCGGACGACGTGGCGACCATCCGGGCCCTGGGGCTTTCGCTGCGTACGGACGGCTGTGCGGAGCTGCCCGACAGTCCCCGTCCCCGGAGCCAGGCCGCGGTGGCCAGTGTCTGACGAGTCGAGCCACTCGGTCCACTCCTTGTCGGCCCACGCCCGCCAGCGGGTGGACGATCTCGCCGCCGCTGGCCTGGGCCGCTCGCTACGAGCCGTGTCTCCCCTGGGGGGCTGTCGGGTCGTTCGTGACGGCGCCGAGCTGATCTCGTTTGCGTCTTGTGACTACCTGGGTCTGGCCTCCCACCCTCGCCTGGCCGCTGCTGCTGCAGAAGCCGGAGCGGCGCGGGGCACAAGCTCGGGGTCGGCCCGCCTGCTGGTAGGGCACTGCGATGAGGTGGCTGCCCTCGAGAGTGAGCTGGCCACATTCTTCGGCCAGCCCGCCGCCTTGGTCTTCGGCTCTGGCTACCTGGCCAACGTGGGCTTGCTCACCGCTCTGGCCGGCGAGCACGATCTGATCGTCTCCGACGCCCTGAGCCATGCCAGCACCGTTGATGCCTGCCGGCTGTCTCGGGCCACGGTGAAGATCGTCCCTCACAACGATCTGGAGGCCGTGGCCCAGGCCCTGGCCGACGCATCGATCTACCGACGGCGCTTCGTCCTCGTCGAGGGGGTCTACTCGATGGACGGCGACGTGGCCCCGCTGGCGCCGCTGGCCCAGCTCTGCGAGACGGCCGATGCCCTGCTCATGGTGGACGACGCCCACGGCCTGGGGGCGGTGGGGCCAGGCGGACGAGGCGTGGTGGCGGCCGCTGGACAGGGTCACAGGGTGGCTGCGCAGATCGGCAACCTGGGCAAAGCCCTCGGCTCCTACGGCGGTTTCGTGCTAGTGGATGCGGCTGTGCGCGACCTGTTGACTCAGACTGCCAGGTCGTTTGTTTTCACCTGTGCCCTGCCCCCCGGGGTGGTCGCGGCGGCCAGAGAAGCTCTGGGGGTTTTGGCCGATGAGCCCTGGAGAGTCGAAAAATTGGCCCGAAACGTTGAGACCTTGATCACGTCCCTGGAGCAGGTCGGCCTGTCCGGACAGCTCGGCAGGGCAGCCTTTGTGTCAGATAACGACAAGCCGATATCACTAGAGGAGCCGACTTCCTTGGAATGTGGGGCGACGTTGGCCAGGATGGCACCCATCGTTCCGGTGGTGGTCGGGGACAGCCGTCGGGCCTGTGCTCTTTCGGACCGGCTCGCGGACCGGGGCTGGTTGGTGCCAGCTGTGCGGCCGCCGACTGTTCCCACGGGAGGCTCCCGGCTGCGGCTGACAGTCACCGCCGAGCACGATGAGGATGAGTGCCAGCGCCTGGCGCTCGATCTGGCCGACGTGATGGCAGACCTGAGGAGCGGCGCGGGCGAATGAGCGGAGACGAGACCATGGCGGCTGACGAGACCGAAACAGAGCACGACCCGGTCGGAGGATCCCAGAGCTGGCATCGGCATGTACCTGGCCCCGGAGCTGGCGCCACCAGCGCCAGTGGTCGCACCCATGGCCAGCTGCAGCGAGCCGACAGGCGCGTGCTCTGGCACCCGTTCACGCAGATGCAGGGCTGGATGGCCGAGGACTTCCCAGTGATCACCGCCGCTGAGGGTTGCTGGCTGCTCGACGCCGATGGCCGCCGCTACCTCGATGGGGTCTCGTCCCTCTGGTGCTCGGTGCACGGTCATCGGGTGGCCTCCATCGACGAGGCGATCAAAGACCAGCTGGAGCGCGTGGCTCACTCGACCCTCCTCGGTCTGGGCGGAGAGCCGTCGATCCTGTTGGCCGAAGAGCTACTGGCCCTCGCACCTGGGGAGCTGAGTCGGGTGTTCTTCTCCGACTCGGGCTCCAGCGCGGTCGAGGTGGGGCTCAAGATGGCCTTCCAGTACTGGAGGCAGCGACATGGGGACGAGGCCGCCAGCCAGCGTACGCGCTTCCTGTCCATGCAGAACGGCTACCACGGCGACACCTTGGGTGCTGTGTCCGTGGGGGGCATCGATCTCTTTCATCAGGTCTTCGAGCCGCTCTTGTTCGAGGCTCGTCACGTGCCCGTGCCCCGGGGATCCGTGGCCGCCGACCGTAAACTCGACGTGGACCGTTGCCTGCACGAGCTGGGAGTCCTGCTCGACACGGAGGGCGGGAGCTTCGCCGCGCTGATTCTTGAGCCTGGCGTGCAGGGCGCGGGCGGGCTCATGCCCTACCCGGAAGGCTTCACCAAGGACGTCGTAGAGATGGCTCGGCGAGAGGGCCTGCTGATCATCGTCGATGAGGTGGCCACGGGATTCGGGCGCAGCGGCGAGCTGTTCGCTTGCGAGAAAGAGGACATCGAGGCGGACATCCTCTGCCTGGGCAAGGCCCTTTCGGGTGGCTACCTGCCCTTGGCGGCCACGCTCACTGGCGATCGTGTGTTCGATGGCTTTGCCGGCCAACATGACGACTTCCGCACCTTCTTTCATGGGCATACCTTTACCGGCAATGCCTTGGCCTGTGCGGCAGCCCGAGCCAGCCTGGCCCTCTGCCGCGATGAGGGCTTCTTGCCAAGGGCCCAGGCGCTCGGTGAGCGGATCGCCGAGGGGCTCGAGGGCTTGGCCAGCGATCCCCACGTGCTTGAGGTCAGACGCTACGGGTCCATGTTCGGCATCGAGCTGGTCGAGCGGCGCGGCGTGCGCACTCGCGAAGGCCGCTTGAATGGCGTGGTGCCCTTCAACGCGAGCCGGCGCATGGGCCATTCTGTGGCCCTGCAGGCGCGGCAGCGGGGTGTGATCTTGCGCCCACTGGGTGACACCGTGGTGCTCATGCCTCCTCTGACCATGACGGATGCCCAGGCTGAGCAGCTGGTCGAGGTGACCACTGCCTCCATCAGGGCCGCCACCAGGACGCCCTGACAGAGATGCCAGCTGCCGGGCTGTTCATCACCGGGACGGACACGGGCGTAGGCAAGACCCATGTGGGCTGTCTGCTGGCGCGAGGGCTGGTCGATGCTGGGCTGTCCGTGGGCGTGATGAAGCCTTGCGAGACGGGGGTCCAACGGGGCCCCGACGGAGAGTTGCCAGAGGGGAGTGACGCCGAGTTGTTGGCCCGGGCCGCCTGCTGCGATGCTGCTCCCACGACCATTCTGCCCTACGCCTTCCCCTTGCCCGCGGCGCCGTCAGTGGCTGCGGCGCACGCGGGGAGCGAGATCGAGCGGGAGTGTCTCGACCTGGCCCAGGCGGCCTTGCGCGAGGACCACGACGTGCTGCTAATCGAAGGGGCGGGCGGGATCACCGTCCCCCTGACGGCGGGGTTCACCTTTCTTGATCTGGCGGCCCACTGGGGCTTGCCTGTGCTGATCGTGGCCCGCACCGGCCTGGGCACCCTGAACCACAGCGTGCTCACGGAACGTGCGGCCCGCGCCGCGGGGCTGCGGGTCATGGGGCTCGTGCTCAACGCGGTCGACGGGACGGTGAGCCCCAGCGATCGGGCCAACCTCGAGCCCCTCGGTGAGCTCTTGGCGGCGCCGGTCCTGTGCGAGTTCGGCCACGGAGACGGCGCTGAATCGGGCGCTCTCGCCCAGCTGGTCGCGGGCGTGCGTGGGGCCCTCCATGTGTGAGTCCGGCGAGCATGGGCTGAGCAGGCCTGAAGCGCTGGCGGTGGAGGGGGCCAGGGCGCGGTGATCACGCGCAGGCGTCTGTTGGTCGGCGGAGTCCTGGGTGCAGCAGGGCTGGTGACTGCTCGCTACACGGTCCCCGGCCGTTGGGTCACGGGAGACGTCACGCCCCTCGACCCGGAGGCTCAGGGTTTTGTCGCGCGCTGCATGGAGGGCGTCATCCCCTCGAGGATGGTTGACACCCACGTGCATCTCGCCGGCCAGGAAGAGGCGCTGACTGGGTGCTGGTTGCACGACGATTGGCGACGGCACACCAGCCCCCTCCGGCGCCTGCGCTATGACCTCTTCATGGGCGCTGCGGGGGTCACCCGAGAGGTGGGCAGCGACGCACAGTACGTCTCGCGCCTGCTGGAACGGCACGGCGCGGCGCACCCTCAAGGTCGCCTGTTGCTGCTGGCCTTCGATACCTTCGTGGATGAACTGGGCCTGGAGGATCGCAGCCTCTCGGCCATGTATGTCCCTGATGGGGCGGTGCTGGATCTGGCCGAGCGTCACGACGAGGTCCTGGCCTGCTGCTCCATCCACCCCTATCGCCGTGATGCTGTGGAGCGCTTGCGTGAGGCGGCGAGCCGGGGGGCGGTGGCGGTCAAGTGGCTGCCTGGAGTGCAGGGCATCGACCCCGCTGCCCCGCGCTGTCTGCCCTTCTATGACGCCTTGGCCGAGCTGGGCCTGCCGCTGATCACGCACGCCGGAGAAGAGACGGCGCTCGCTTTCGTCAGTCAGGAAGAGCTGGGCAATCCGCTCCGCCTCCGAGCGGCACTGGACCGGGGCGTGCGGGTGGTCATCGCCCACGCGGGCAGCCTGGGTCAGGTCAGTGACCTCGACGCTGCATCCGGCCGGCGCGGCAGCCTTTCGTGCTTCGATGCCTTTCAGCGCCTGTTCGCTGAAGCCCAGTACGAGCGCCAGCTGTTCGCAGACATCTCAGCGTTGACCTTCATCAACCGCTCCGGCGAACCGCTGAAGACCATGTTGGCTGAGGCCCGTTGGCATCACCGCCTGGTGAACGGCAGCGACTACCCCCTGTGCGCCTTGCCCGTGGTGAACAACAGCTGGTGGTTGGAGCGCAACGGTCTCCTGGACAGTGACGACCGGCGGATCTGCGACAAGATCGGCCGGGCCAATCCGCTGCTGTATGACTTCGTGCTGAAGCGCTCGGTGCGGCTGCTCGACAAGGGATTGCCGCGGCGTTTCTCACCGAAGGTCTTCGAAGGCGACTGGCTGTTCGACAGCGTGGTGGGCTAGATGCCGTCCGGGCCACAGGGGGGCGGGAGGTACTGGACGGGTGGGCAGTACAGCCTGGCGCGGATGGCTCTGGGTGTTCTCGTGCTGGGGCTGGTGACGCGCTCGGCGCTGGGGCCACTGGCCGAGGCTGGCGACAAGCTCGGGGGGCTGACTCTCGCGCTGCTCGTCCTGGGGGCTGTGGCCGCGCTGGCGCTGACCGCCGGGTTTCGTGATCGCTGGGCAGCGGGGATGCTCGCCTTGATTCTCGCCAGCACCTACAGCGAGGCGCCGGTGGGAGGTCGACTGGCGGCGCCCCTTCTGGCGGTGCTGCTGCTCGGCCACCTGTGCCAGCGGTCAGGGCCCTACCTCTCTTTCGATGCCCGGGGACGTGTGAACCCTGGCGGTGATTGGTCTCACCGCTCGTGGGCGGGCTTGGTCATCGCTCTGGCAGCGGTGACCACGGTCGCCTGGTGGCTGGTCGGCGGCAGCGGGTCCGCTGCGCTCGATGACGCCTGGCTCGCGCTGCCGACCCTGGTCGTGGCCTGGCTCTTCGCCGTCCCACCACGAGGGATTCCCGAGCCCGCGGTTGGGTCGGGACGGAGTCACGTCTTCTACGACGGGCACTGTGGTCTGTGCCATGGCGCCGTGCGCTGGATCCTGGCCGAAGACGGCGGGGCTCGGCCGCTGGCCTTGGCACCGTTGCAGGGCAGCACCTTCACGGCCTTGGTGGACGCTGAGACCAGAGCGGGGCTCCCGGACAGCCTGGTCGTGCGCCGGCCCCAGGGCCAGCTGCTGCTGAAGTCAGACGGTGTGCTCGCCATCCTGCAGGGGCTGGGAGGGCATTGGCGCTGCCTGGGGCAGGTCCTGGGCGTGGTGCCTCGGAGGCTGCGCGATGGGATCTACGACGGAGTCGCTCGAGTGAGGCGCCGGCTCTTCGGCGAGCCACAAGACCTCTGCCCCCTGTTGCCGCCGTCGCTGGCAGAGCGTTTCGATCCCTGAGAGGCCCCCGCGCTCTCCTACGGCGGCAGGCGGGCCAAGAGTGCCCTCGTGCTACCGTGCAGCGAGGCCGCTCGCCGGGGAGTGATCTCCCTCGGGGGCTGCCACGGATTCAACGGGAGGGTTCGACATGCTGGCCATGCCAATGTTCGTCACCGTCGCAGCGCTCATGCTGTGGGCGCCGCCGCAGGACACGGTGAAAGAGGATGAGACCGGACTGCGCTTCAACACCGAGCTGACCGCTCCTGGAGGGCCGGAAGGCGAACGCATCCAGCATCTGCTGGGCACGGGCTGCCGCGAGAAGTTCTGGATCAACGTCTACGCCTACGGGTTGTACGTCGATCGGGTGCAGACCCACGGCAAGCTGTCGACCATGATCTCAGGTCTGGGCAAGGCCAGGCTCAAGGTGAAGGACGTGGCCCGCATCAACACACCCGCCATCTCTCGCACCCTGCGCCTGGTCATGGTGCGGGACGTCGACGGCGAGGACATGCGCGAGGCCTTCGAGGACTATCTGGGCGCGCGTCTGAAGACCCGCGGCAGCGCGGCCGACCAGGTCAAGAGCTTCAAGAACCTGGCCAAGTTCAGAGACTATTTCGCCGATGACGTGGCCGACGGCACCGAACTGATCTTCGCCTGGCGAGCGAGCACCGGGCCGGACACGCCGGGCACCCTGACCACCAAGATCGCGGGGCGCGTGGTGGGCACCTTGGTGGCACCAGATCTCACCTGGGCCCTCTTCGACTGCTACGTCGGCAAGGATCCCATCTCTGACGACTCCGTCGAAGACATGGCCAGAGACCTGCCCACGGTGATTCGCGCTGGGGCCAAAGAGGTCGAAGCCGAGCAGCACAAAGCCGCCAAAGAAGGCTGAGAACCAACCGGGCCGAGAGGCTCGCTCAGCAGCCGCCGATGCGCTCTCGGGCCGCGCACTTGCGCACCCAGTAGATGTCCAGGCAGATCAGCGGTATCAACGCGATCATGACGAAGATCCAGGGGATGACCAGCCCCTCGGGGATCTCGCCTGCGACGGCGGTGCGGGCCAGCATGGACTCAACCAGGGCCCACAGCGGCAGCCGCCAGAAGACCAGGATGGCCAACCGTCCCTTGCTGCCTGCCCTGACCATCTTGTCTGACGAGAGGTGCTTGCCCCAGGCCTCGAGCCCGGAGCAACAGGGCATGGCTTCGCTGGCCAGGGTGACGAGGACCAGGGCGTGGCCGACGCCGATGGCCATGGCGATGCCGTAGGAGAGCAAGGCCAGGGCGTGGTGGGCCACCAGGTCAGATCGCGGCGAGAAGCCCAGGGCGACCTTGCCGTAGATCATGGAGAGGCAGTCGGCGATGAGGTGACCGTAGGCCACGGACACGGCCTTGATCATCCAGCCCCCCGGTTCGTGCCGGTAGAGAAAGCCGAAACGGACCGAGTCGAGGGCGCTGATCAACCCGACAAGCCCCAGCACGGTGAGCACCACCGCCGCGAACCCCCGGGACATGCGGAAGGCGCGGTTGAAGTCGGGCTCGCGAGTGCGCCACAGGACCAGGTGGAGTCCCAGGAAGAAGGCGGCGGAGGCGAGAACGATGAGGGTCAAGGTGAGCGGAGCAGTCGGGGAGCTGTGGTTTGCCGGGGAGCGGCGTCAGGAGTGCCGCCAGCCGTCCTGCCTGTGATGGGAGCTGGGCGATTGTCCGGCGGTGCGGGCCACCGCGCAAGGCGTTGTCTGACCGTGGAGCGCCAGCTCAGCCAGCGGGGGGGCTGACCCGGTCTGGCGTCGACAGGCGCTCGACGGCTGCGAAGAGCAGCTCGGCCTGGATGGGCTTGGTGACATAGTCGTCCATGCCTGCCTCCAGGCAGCGCTGCCGATCGCCCTTCATGGCGTTGGCGGTCATGGCGATCACGGGGATGGGCTCGGAGCCACTGGCCTGCTCTCGGGCTCTGAGCCAGCGGGTGGCCTCCAACCCGTCCATGACCGGCATGGCCACGTCCATGAACACGGCGTCAAAGGAGGTCGTCTCCAGGGCCTTCAGGGCCAGCTGACCATTGTCGGCCACGTCGACCTGATGCCCCCAGGTCGCGAGCATGCGCATGGCCACGAGCTGGTTGACCTTGTTGTCTTCGACCAGCAGCAGCTTCAGCGGGTGATCACTGACCTCGCTCAGGACCGAGCCCTCGTGATCTGGTTCGGGTGCAGCGCTGGCCGAGGCGGAGACGGTCTGCAGAGCTGCAGGCCCACTCTCGGCGATCTTCTCGTGGGTGCGCTGCGTCTGAGGAGCCTGATCCTGGGGCTCACCGAGCAGGCCGCAGCGAGCGGTGAACTGGAAGCTGCTGCCCTCGCCTTGGGTGCTCTCGACCCAGATCGTGCCGCCCATGAGCTCGACGAGCTGGGTGCTGATGCTCAGCCCCAGGCCCGTACCGCCAAAGCGCCGTGTCGTGGAGCCGTCGGCCTGGGTGAACGCCTCGAAGATCCGGCGCTGCTTGTCCTCGCTGATGCCCACGCCGGTGTCGGTGACCGAGATGTGCATGAGCAATGAGGCCTGATCGCGTTCGGTCGCCTCCACCGCCACGGTGACCGAGCCCTCCTCGGTGAACTTGAGCGCATTGCCTACCAGGTTCACGAGCACCTGGGTCAGTCGCCCGGGGTCTCCAGTGACCGCTGCGGGGATGGCTTCAGCCACGGTCCATTGCAGCTTGAGTCGCTTCTCGTCAGCCTTGTGGGCCAGGGATTTGCAGGCGCTGTCCAGGGTGGCGCGCACGTCAAAGGGGATGACCTCAAGATCGAGCTTGCCCGCTTCGACCTTCGAGAAGTCGAGGATGTCGTTGATCACCCGCAGCAGGGAGTGGGTCGAGGTGTGAGCCGTCTGCAGAAGCTCCTGTTGTTCGACGGTGAGGTCGGACGAGAGGGCCAGCTCGACCATGCCCAGGATGCCGTTCATGGGCGTGCGGATCTCGTGGCTCATGCTGGCCAGAAACTCGCTCTTGGCCTGGCTGGCCGCCTGGGCCTCCGTGTTCGACAGCAGCAGCTCCGCAGACTTGTCCTTCAGCTCGAGGATCAGCTCTCTGGACATGTGAATCGCCGCCACCATGCGGCTGCGCAGCTGTTGGGCCGTGACAGCTGTAGACGAGATGTGCAGGCCGATCACGGTCAAGATGAGCAACTTGGTGATCTCGATGCCCGGTTGAATCGGCCGCCCTTGAGCGACCATGATCAGCACCAGCGCTCCGTACACCGCCACGCCGAGAACCGTGAAGCCCACGACTCGGCGCACGTTCGTGTAGGTCTGGTCCGCAACGCGAATGACGGGCAGGAAGAACAGCCAGCTGCGCTCGCCCCCCGTGCACCAGATGGCCAGGCCGAACAGCAGGACGTCCATGCCCAGAAACGCCAAGGCCAAGCCGGACTGGCCGCCCGGCTTGTAGAACCCCTTGAGCGCTGCCCAGCTGATCAGCGAGAAGACCGCCACCGTGGTGGTGAATCTGAGCGCGTCGCCTGGCCCGCCGCTGCCCGGAACCAACAGCACGTGCGCCCAGACCAGCGCGGTGATGGCGGCCATGCCCACGGCCCGCAGGCGGGGGATGGCCACGACGTTCAGGCGCACATCCCGTCGGTTGCGTTTCTCAGCTGCCACCGCAGGGTCGAGGTCGACCACGTAGTCCTGCTTGCCGATGGAATGGCTGGTTTGGGTCAAGGGGCGAGAGGCCGGGAGCAGGAGGAGGCGGGGCGCTGTCCCTCCTGATCGACGGCTTTTCGGTGAAAACTGAAGGACCAGTCTGTTGAGAGGAGGCCGGGCTTCTGCGGAGGAAAAGCCCACCATCGGGCCCCTCTGGGCGGGAGAGGCGGGCCGGAGCTTGCTTGGCGGAGCCCCCTGTCGAGAATGCTCGGTCCCCGGGGGCAGCCCGTCGGCTCGCCGAGCCGCGCCTCACAGGGGGCCCTCGACCTCACGGACCGCCAGATCATGGCCCGCAACATCAAGCCCCGCAGCGAAGACTACGCGCAGTGGTACCTCGACGTCATCAAGGCCGCCGAACTGGCCGACCACAGCCCGGTGCGGGGGTGCATGGTCATTCGCCCGGAGGGTTTCGCCATCTGGGAGGCGATCAGCGCTGACCTCGACGCGCGCTTCAAGGAGACGGGTCACGTCAACGCCTGCTTCCCCTTGCTGATCCCCCAGAGCTTTCTGACGAAAGAGGCCGAGCACGTGGAAGGCTTCGCCATGGAGTGCGCCGTGGTGACCCACAGCAAGCTCTCCAAGGGCAGCGATGGCACCCTGCACCCGGCGGGCAAGCTCGAAGAACCCCTGATCGTCAGGCCCACGTCCGAGACGGTCATCGGGCACATGTACAGCCAATGGATCCAGAGCTACCGCGACCTGCCCGTGCTGATCAATCAGTGGGCCAACGTGATGCGCTGGGAGATGCGCACCCGGCTGTTCCTGCGCACGTCAGAGTTTCTCTGGCAGGAGGGGCACACCGCCCACGAGACCGCCGAGGAAGCGCAAGAAGAGACCCTGCGCATGCTCGACGTGTACGCCGACTTCGCCGAGGAGTCCCTGGCCCTGCCCGTGATCAAGGGGCTCAAGACCGAGGCCGAGAAGTTCCCCGGCGCCGACGCCACCTACACCATCGAAGGCCTGATGCAGGACGGCAAGGCCCTGCAGTGCGGCACCAGCCACAACCTGGGCCAGAACTTCTCCAAGGCCTTCGACATTGATTTCCTGGGCCGGGACAACAAGCAGCACCTGGCCTGGACCACCAGCTGGGGCGTGTCGACCCGTTTGATCGGCGCCATGATCATGGCTCACAGCGACGACGATGGCCTGGTCATTCCGCCTCGGGTGGCGCCCGTGGTGGCCACGATCATTCCCATCTGGCGCAAGGACGAGGACAGGGCTCAGGTGGCCGAGTACATCGACACGCTGCTGGAGCGGTTGGTGGGGGCCGACGAGCTGGCGGCGAGCAAGAAGCGCCTGGCCGCAGGCGATCTGCACAGCGTGTTCTTCGACAAGCACACCCACCAGCGCATCGTGGTCGACTGGCGCGCTGTGCGTCCCGGTGACAAGCAGTTCCACTGGGAGCAGCGCGGCGTGCCCTTCCGTATCGAGGTCGGGCCCCGCGATGTGGAGAAGCAGGCCATGGTGGTGAAGAGTCGTCTCGACCGAAAGGACAAGCGCTTCGTCGACCGGGACGAGCTCTCGCACGAATGGCTTGAGGGCCTGCTAGAAGACAGCCACAGCCAGCTCAAGGAGCGGGCCAGGGTCTTCAGGGACGCCAGCATCCACGAGGCATCGTCCTACGCAGAGCTGCAGGCAGTGCTCGACGAGCACGGCGGCTTCGTACGCTGTTTCTTTGAGCAGGACCCGGCCCGGGAGAAGACGATCCAAGAAGAGACCAAGGCCACGGTGCGCTGCATTCCCTTCGAGCAATCGGGCAAGAGCGGCCCCTGCATCATCACAGGACAAGAAACGACAACAGAAGTGCTCTTCGCTCGGGCCTACTGATCTGGCCGATTGCCCAGCTTTCCCAGGCACGTTTTCCCATGAGCGGATAGGCTCAGCGGTTGCCTGCGCCTCCCCCCTCTCTGTCTCGGGCACCCGAGGTTGCGCAGTGGCCACCTTTTGATCTCTGGAGTTCAGCCATGGTTTCTCGTCTGTGTCTCGTCAGCCTCTCACTCAGCCTGTTGCTCTTCGCCAACCCGGCTGCGGGGCAGAACGAGCAACCCACTGATGTCCAGGTGGGCTTCAGCCACGACTCTGGATTGGCGTACAACGACGGTGCTCCAGGGAGCGCCCCTGAGGTGGTCATCTCCTTCCCGGTGGTCTATCCCGGGGCCAAGTCCCTGCGCCTGTACTTCGATGAGATCGAGCTGTCCGGCAACCTGCTGGCCGGCACCGGCTCGGTGCTGCGCATCACCTCATTGGCTGACGGCGGCCTGCAGACGCTCAACGCGACTCACGTGATCGAGTGGCAGAACAGCAGCGCCTACTTCAACGGCGCTGGCGTGCAGGTCGATGTGCTGGCCTACCCCGGCACCGGAGCCAACCGCGTCGTGCTGCACCATCTCGACGTGGGCGTGCCTCAGGCCGCCTCCGAGAGCCAGTGCGGTCCGACCGATGACCGCCTGCCCAGCGAGGACCCACGCTCGGCGCGTCTGCTGCCCATCGGCTGCACGGGTTGGATCATCGACGACTGCGCCAACTGCTTCCTCACCGCCGGGCACTGCTCCAGCGGCAGCAACGTGGCCCAGTTCAACGTGCCCTTCTCCACGTCCAGCGGTAGCCTCGTCAATCCCGGCCCAGAAGATCAGTACGCCGTGGACCCCGTCTCGGTCCAGTCGAACGGTGGGGCTGGCACCGGCAATGACTGGGCGTACTTCGGTACCTTCCCTAACTCCGTCACCGGGCTGACCGCGTTTCAGGCCCAGGGCGCCGCCTTCTCTCTGAGCCCCGCCCCGACGCCGGCCTCCGGCGCGACCATTCGCATCACCGGCTTCGGCACCGACAGCACGCCCAACTCGACCTTCAACCAGATTCAGCAGACCCACGCCGGGCCGCTGGTCACCAACTCGGGCAACCTGCTCCAGTACCAGGCTGACACGACCGGTGGCAACTCGGGCTCGCCGGTGATCTGGGACGAGACAGGGCTGGGCGTTGGCATCCACACCCACGCTGGCTGCAGCACTTCGGGATCGGGCGCCAACCAGGGCACCCACATCATCCATCCCGGTCTGCAGGCCGCATTGGCCAGCCCCAAGGGCGTCTGCCGGGTGGGCGGCGGTCCGGCGGGCGGCGTCTTCACCGATCTGGGCAACAGCCTGGGCGGTGCCCCGTTCACTGCGGCGCCCGAACTCACCGGTTGCGGTAGCCTGAACGACAACAGCGTGCTGCGCCTGAACCTCTCGGTTGAGAACGTCGAGGGAGCCACATTGTCGTCGACCCTCGTGATCGGTCTGAGCCAGATCGACGCGCCCTTCAAGGGCGGCGTGATGGTGCCCAACCCCGATGTGCTGCTCACGGGCCTGTCCTTCGTGGTGCCCGTGGCACCCCTCGATGCGACCCATCAGCTGAGCACGATCTACCCCGCTGGCGTACCCTCCGGGGCGAGCATCTTCGTCCAGCATTGGGTGCAGGTCACGGGCGTGGGCAGCCCGTTCTTGATGGCCAGCAACGGCTTGGCGATCACCAAGCCTTGAGCTGAGACTCTCCTCATCTCAACACCGCGCCGTCGGTCGCTCTTCGGAGTGGCCGGCGGCGTTTTGCGTTCAAGAGAGCCCCTTCTCACCGCTCTCTCATGATCCATGGGGTATTGCTTGGTCAGGTTTGGCGATCGAACTCTCCCTCGATCGGCTCAAGAAGCCCGCACTTATCCCGTGACCTGGAGTCAGGCCCATGCTGCCCCGGATGCTCTCGTCTCGTCTCTCCCGCCCCTTCGCCGCCGCCTGTCTTGCGGCGCTCTTCGCGGCTGATGGCACTGCCCAGCCGCAACAGTTGCCGCCCGTCCCCGTGCCCCCGGGCAATCAGATCACCGAGGCCAAGCGGGTGCTGGGCAAGATCCTGTTCTGGGATGAGCAGCTGTCGAGCGACAACACCATGGCCTGCGGGACGTGCCATCTGCCAGCGACCGGAGGCGCTGATCCCCGTTTCGGCGACCACCCCGGCGCCGACGGAGTGTTCGGCAACGCCGACGACGTGGTGGCCTCGCCCGGCATGATCCGCTCCGATGCCTCCAACGCCTATCTGCCGGACGGGACCTTCGATCTCAACGTGCAGGTCACCGGGCGCGCGGCGCCTACCTACTTCTCCATGACCCAGTACTCGCCCTCGCTCTTCTGGGATGGGCGGGCCACGGCAAACTTCGTTGACCCGCAGACAGGTGCCACCGTGCTGCAGGCTGGCGCCGCCCTGGAGAGCCAGGCTGTCGGGCCCATCTTGAGCGCGGCCGAGATGGGTCACGATGGACGCACCTGGGACGAGGTGATCGCCAAGCTGGAGTCGGTCACGCCGCTGCGTCTGGCCACCAACGTTCCGCCGGACATGGCCTCGGCGCTGTCCCAGTCGCCCAGCTATCAGGCCCTGTTCAGCGCGGCCTTCGCCGACAATCAGGTCTCGGCGCGCAACATCGGCCTGGCCATCGCCACGTATGAACGCACCCTGGTGCCGGACCAGACGCCCTTCGACGCCTTCGCCGCGGGCAACCCCCAGGCGCTCACGCCGAACCAGAACCAGGGCTTTCAGTTCTTGCAGCAGTCGGCGGCCTGCCTGACCTGCCACCGGCCGCCGTTCTTCAGCAACTTCGGCTTCCACAACCTGGGGCTCCGTCCGTCCGCTGAGGACCTGGGGCGCGAGGCCATCACCGGCAACCCCAACGACCGGGGACAGTTCCGCACGCCGTCCTTGCGCAACGTGGGCTTGCGCGACCAGCTCATGCACGTGGGCTGGATCACCGACGTGGCCGACGCCATCGCCTTCTACAACGCGCCGCCCTTCCCCCAGGTGGGGCCCACCGGTCATAGCCAGTTCATCCAGGACCAGAGCCTGATCCCGCCGCCGCCGGGCTCGCCCCCTGGTACGCCGCCCGCGCCCTTGGGCTCGATCAACATCCCGCCCTTCCAGATCGGTCCCATCGTCGACTTCCTGAGCAACGCGCTGACCGACCCGCGGGCGGCGGCCGAGACCTTCCCGTTCGATCGGCCGACGTTGCACAGCGAGGTCGTGCCTGCCAACCCCGCGTTGATCTCCCCAGGGTCGGCGGGAACAGGCGGCATCGTCCCGCGCATGCTCGCCGTGACCCCGCTGACCATCGCCAACCCGGACTTCAAGTTCGGTCTCGATGATGGTCTCGGTGGTGCTCCCAGCTGGCTGCTGCTCGGCTTGGCACCTACCGCACCCGGCACCACCGTGCAGGGCGGCGTGCCTCTGGGCGTGGCTCCGCCGTTCTTGTTCACCGGCGTGGTGCCCACAGCAGGCGTCGGAACGGGTGCGGGCCACACCACCGTGCTCAGCGCGGTGGACAACGATCCGCTGCTGGTGGGCCTGCAGCTCTTCGGCCAGTGGTTCGTCGTCGACCGTGCGGCGCAGGGTGGCCTGGCGGCCAGCCCGGCCGTGCGCTGGACCGGTATCTGACGGCAGCCTCGCCCAGCTGTTCATGATGGTCAGATGGGCTTGGATCCCCCAGGGCCGCTGCACCCGCTGACGGGTGCAGCGGCCTGCTTGCATTGTTCACCCGACCCGCCGCGAGGGCGTGGCTGGCACTGCAGGCCAGTTGAAGGCTTGCCATTTCCCCAGTATCCTCGGCCCCTCGCTGAGTTTCTCGACTGGCTTTGGGTCGAGAAGCTCTCGCGTTCGGGCTGTGCAGTCAGGGTCGTCAACTCATCAGGTTCAAATGGGGCATTGGGCATGAAGCAGGGCGAAAGTCGGATCGAATCGAAGGCTCGCGAGGCTCAACCGAAGGAGCAACCCGCTGTGATCCGTCGGTTGCAGAAGGTGCTGCAGGCGCCGTCGTTTCCTGAGTCGTCGATCAAGGTGCCCACCGAGTTCACTGCTGACTCAGGCCACTGCTTCTTCTTCAACGTGCCCAAAGAATGGACCAGCGACGCCGGTGGTGTCTCTGCGATTCGGGTGCTCGAAGATGGTCAGCATCTCGGCCCGGCCATCGCCAACCACGACGAGATCCGCAAGCTGGGAGAAGGGCGCTACTCCCACTGGGGTTCGGTGGTCTTCTTCGCTACCAGCGACAACTCTGACCCCAACACCAACGGGCGTGTCTACTCTGTCGTGCCCCCCGACGGCTGGAGCGATTCAGCTGACGGCAAGACCTGGTGGGACTGCCAGTGGCTCCGCCCGGAGGCCAGCGCGGGCCATGTCCAGGTCCAGTGGGCCGTGGTGAACCTGTCGTCTGAGACCATCCAGTCACGGGGCGGCAAGCTGTACGCCAGCACCCTTCGCGAAGACTGGCTCTCGGACAGCGACAGCCTGTCGACATTATTGGTGCTCGAAGACGGCAAGGTCCTGGGGCGACCCCATTGCACGTCTGACGAGATCCTGGAGCGGGGCGAGGACGCCTTCGGACACTGGGGGCAAGAGGTGCTCTTCGCCTCCACCGACGGGAGCGACCCACGAAGCAATGGTCGCACCTACCAGATCGCCTATGCGCCGGCCTTCCGATTTGAGCACGCCACAACGACGCCCTTCACCGAGAAGGGGCACTGCTGGATCCTCAACGGCATCCCTGCTGAGTGGCCGTCGAGCAAGATCCGCACGTCTCGGCTGGCGCTGCTCGAAGACGGCAAGCCCCTGCCCACACCACACGCGAGCCATGACCTCGTGCGCAAGACAGGCAAAGGCGCATACTGCCACTGGGGCGATCAGCTATATTTCTCCACGAGCGACAACAGCGATCCGACGACGAATGGACGCACCTACACCGTGGTGTGGCAGCCGGCGATGAGATTCTGACGCCGGCGGGCATGGTGCTCGGTCGGTTCTTGCTGACGTTGGCGTCGCGCCAAACGAGGAGCACCCATGGCCACATCCCACGAAAGACAATCCGGGGGCGGCTCCGCGGCCGCAGGCCACGAGCCACCAGCACAAGGCGGCTCAACGGCGGCAGGCGATTCAGAGGCCGCCCATAGCCAGATGGACGACGCGCCTTCCGAGCTCAATCAGGCAGGCCTCCGGCGCTGGTTCAGCGGCTTGCGGGGGCTGTCGGTCCGGGAGACCTTCGTGCTCCCGATGAGAAGCATGAAGTTTCGCGGAGGGCACTGCTGGTCCGTAGACGTGCCGCAGTTTGCGGCCGAGGCTGACGACTCCTCCTGCGAGCCCTCGAGCGTCCTGGTCTTTGAAGACGACCTGTGCCTGGGCCCGGGGCACAGCACCCACGAGCTGGTCAAGGAGGCCGGGCACGGAGCCTTCTCCCATTGGGAGGGCAGTCTGCTCATCTCGAGCAGCGACGGCAGCAACCCGTCCACCAATGGCCGCTCCTACATGGCCGTGTCCATCGACCATGGCTTCGCCGACCCGCCCCACGTGCTGCGCTCTCTGGTGGGGCCTTTCGAACACGTAGACGGCCTGTGGTGGAAGGCCAGACTCCCCGGTGGCGCGCACATTTCAGACGAGGGCGAACGCCGCTTCTCCCATCTCGTGCTCCATGAAGATGGCACGGCCCTTGGGCCGTCCCACAGCTACCACGGGCGCATCAGCGAAGACGGTGGGGGCCGCTTCTCCCACTGGGGACACGCCGTCTACTTCTCGAGCTCCGACGGCAGCGACCCCAACACCAACCTCAAGGATTACACCTGGTCTCTCGGCCCCCGTCGTCCGTCGAAGGAGGGCGCAGAGAAGCGGGCCTACCTCGACCGCTGGTACAAGAAGCGCGAGCTCTTCCTGGAGGAGCCCACCAGTTTGTGGAGCCTGCATCCAGAGGGAGATTGGTTCAGGGAGCACGGGGGCGATGTGGTCGCCCCGCCGATCTACAGCAACCTGGTGGGCCTGACGTCGTACTGCAACCTCAAGTGCACCATCTGCGGCAGCCAGGAGGCCATCGATCACGAGGGCATCCCCCGGCGCAACATGTCGAAAGAGGTCATGCACGCCGTGGCCGACACGATCTTCCCCAGCCTCTCCGTGTTGATCCTGGCCAGCCTGGGTGAGCCCACGATCTATCCCCACTTCAATGAGGTGCTCGAACAGGCTCATCGTTGGGGCGCCTCGATCAAGATCGAGTCGAACGCCACGGCGCTCACGCCGCGGATGATCAAGCTGCTCACGTCCGTGCGTGGCGAGCTGTTCTTCTCCCTCGACGCCACCGGCGACATCTTCGAGAACGTGCGCAAGGGCGCGGTCTGGCAGAAGGCCCAGCAGAACGTGATCAATCTGCTGGCGGCTCGCGATCGAGAACTCACCAAGGTGAACCTCTACCCCACGATCTCCCGCAAGACCCTGCCGGACATGATCAACGTGGCCAAGTGGGCCCTCGACGCAGGCATCGAAGAGATCACCTTTCACAGCTATGACCCCACCATGTTCGCTCAAGAAGAGCGCCCTACGGCCGAAGAGTTCACGCTGCAGAACGACGTGATCCGTGAGTGGCTCGACACCGAGAGCAAGCAGCGCGATCTGGCCGACTTCTCCGTGAAGGTCAACGGAGTCGAGATCAACGCGCGCTTCTCTGCGGAGGGCCAGGGGCTCTATCCCTTGGCGCCCATGCCCAAGAACCACCCCTGCGCCGAGGTCGAATACCCGGACAACGCCTTCCGCTGCAGCAACCCGCAGCAGAACGTCGACATCGGCCCGGACGGACAGATGTATCCCTGCGTGTGGTCAGGCGCCCGTCCCCAAGAGAACACCATGGGCTACGCCACCTCGAAGGAGTCGTTCGCTCAGGCCTGGTTCGGGCCGCGCTACCGTGAGTTGCGCGAGCAGCTGCGGGTGGGTGGTCCGGCCGAGACCAACGTGGCTCAGTGCGCTGTCTGCTTGAAACGGTATGCCAAGCCGGGCGACCAGATGGGGTAGGGGGCAGCGCGACAGATCGCCGTTCTTGTCGTTTGCCGGGCGTCCCTGTTTTTCGCCAGGGGGGCCGTTTCGCTCAGACAGGGTCGGCTGTGCGCCTCCACACTCGCTGCAGACCCCCCTGGCGAAAAACAGGGACGCCCTCGCCGGTGGAGGCAGGGCGACTGTGGCCTTTCGGGGGTTTGTTTTCGGCAGTCTCGAGACTGCGCTGCGTTCTCCGAGCCTGCATATCCTGCAAGACGCGGCTGCAGCAGCATTTGGTGTGCTCGGCGCGCGGCACTTCACGCACAGGCTGTCAGGTTGGCTTTGCTGCTGCTAGCGCAGGTTTGGCAGGGCCAGGCCTTCTGGGACGGTGTCGAAGAGGAACTGCACGCGCTGGCAGGTGCGGGCTTCGGGGTCGAAGGAGAGGGCAGAGTCGTGGGGGCGGCTGTAGACGTGCAGGGTCACCATCTTCTCGCCCGTCGTCGAGGCGTTGGCCACCTTGTGGATGGGGCGGTCCCTGTCGACCACGCAGACCGTGCCCGACTCGGCCAGTTCGGTCTGCCCGGTCTCTTGCAACTCGACCCCATGGCCCACGCCGTCGTCGTCGATCTCGATGGCGGTCAGGTCAGGCACGGACGCGCCGCCGGGCAGGCGGTAGTTGGTCTCTCGTAGGGTGCCGCTGACCAGGCGGATCCAGCCCAGGTTGCCGTTGTGGTTGTGGATCTTGGTCACCTGGCCGGGCTGCCAGCAGAGCAGGATCACGTCGAAGAAGTCGCAGCGATGGACCAGGTTGCGAGCGTACTTGTCCTCGCGCCAGTTCATGAACGGGCGCAGGGAGGCCTCGTCGAGGGCCCCGTCGGCCAGGCGTTCGGCGACGCCGTCGCAACAGATCTGGTCGGAAGGCAGCGCGGTGAGGCGCTCAACGATGTCGGTGACTGTGATGGGAGAGACCACGTGTGGGGTCCGCTTGGGGTATTCTCGCGTGCCGCGACAGTATACGCGGGGTCGTCGCCCTTGGGGCGAGCAACGAGCAGGGTCTCCCGGGCATTTCCCAGGGGGCGTGCGGCACAGAGCGACAGCGGAGTCCGAAGACAGCCATGGGTGTCAGCTATGAGCAGCTGAGAGACGTTTGCCAGCGACCGGTGGCCGCGGGCAACGACGTGGCGGGCCTGCTCTTCGGCGATCGTCTGTCCCTGCCCTTCACCAAGCTGTTCATCGATCGGGGGCTCTCACCGAATCTGGCCACGGTGGGCATGCTGGTCTGCGGTCTGCTGGGTTCGGCCCTGCAGCTGGTCTCCCCGGCCGCCGCCGTGCTGGGCGCTGCGATCCTGGTGCTCTACTACCTGCTCGACTGCGTGGACGGCGAGGTGGCCCGCTGGCGAAAGGTGGAGCACGCCCGCTGGGGCTACTACGAGTACATCTTCCATTTCGTGGTCAAGCCCCTGGTCTTCGCCTCCGTGGGCATCACCTGCTGGCAGCAGACAAACAGCGTGTGGATGCTCGGCGCGGCCTTCAGCGCGGCCGTCGCCACCCTCTGGCTCAAGCTCTTCTTCGCCGTGCCGAGCCTGGTCTTCGTGGGCAGCGTGTTGCGTCAGGGCGCGTCGGGGGACCGCCCGTACCGGCAATACCTCGACGACGCGGCCCAGAAGGTGGCCGAGCAGGTGGCGGTCTCCGGCAACGAGACGTCCCCGCCCCAGGCGGCTGGCTCGCGAGAGGTCTTTCGCCTGGGCTTCGATCGGGTGACCCTGCGCTCCCTGGCCACGAACTTCGACGTGGGTCTGGCCCTGCTTGTAGTCGTCAGCGCCGCCGATCTGCTCCTGCCGAGCTTCGAACTCTTCGGTCTCTCCGGCTGGTCCCTGCGCGCGCTGTGGCTCTGCTACTACGGCATGATCCTGCCCCTCGACTTCGTGGACTACGTGCGCAGTTACGTCGGGCGCCGGCACTTCGATCAGTCGATGGTGCGCCTGCTCACCCGGGCCCACGGGTTCGCGGTGGTGCCGGGCGCGGGGTCCGAGGCGGACGAAACGCGCCCGGGCGCCCGGCCGCCCGAGCCAGGCGACTCGGCGCCGTAGGCCGGGTTCGCCGTCAGTTCTGGCCCTGGTCCCCGGCGGGGTGCCGCACCAAGAACGGGCCCATGGCCAGGACGTCGAGCTGCCCGGCCAGAAAGGCCCGGACCGCGTCGGTGGGGGAGCAGACGATGGGCTCTTCGTGCATGTTGAAGCTGGTGTTGATCAGACAGGGGATGCCTGACAGCTCCTCGTAGGCGGCGAGGATGTCGTAGTAGCCCGGGTTGACCTCGCGGCGCAGCAGCTGGGGCCGGGCGGTGCCATCGACGTGAACGGCCGCGGGGCAGTTCTCGATCATCCACTCGGTGCAGTCGCAGGTGATGGTCATGAACTCGGCGGCGTGCTCGGCGCCAGCCAGCCCGGTGTAGCAGCGATCCCGCGCCTCGTAGAGGGTCACCGGCGCGAAGGGCATGAACTCGGTGCGGCCCAGGCGTTGGTTGAGCCAGGTGTTCACCGACGGCTCGCGGGCGTGGTAGAGGATCGAGCGGTTGCCCAGAGAGCGCGGGCCGTACTCCATGGCGCCGTCGAAGCGTGCGACCACCTGCCCCTCGTGGATGGCTGCGGCCACGGCGGCGGCCATGTCGTCGGGCTCGTGGGCGTCGAGCCCCGCGTCGTCGAGGGCGGCCTGCATGGCGGCGCGATCGAACACCGGGCCCAGGTAGGCGCTGGCCATGGGTTCGGTGAGACCGCCAGGCCAGGAGAGGTGCCTGGCCAGCCCCGCGGCGCAGCCTCCGTCGCCCATGTTGGGATAGACGAAGGTGTGCTCGACTCCGGGCAAGGCGTGCAGGCGTTGATTGAGCTTCACGTTGGCGGTGACGCCTCCCGCCAGCACCAGATGATCGCAACCCGTCTTGGTGACCCAGTGGCTGACCACATCGCAGGCCGCCACCTCGAGGACGTGCTGCCAGGCCGCGGCCACGTCGATCATGGGCAGGCGCTCTGCCAGATGGCGGGAGAAGAACACGTTCAGGTTCTGCTCGATGTGCAAGCCGCCCTCGCGGGTGTCAAAGCGCTGCAGCAACACGTCGGCCAGACGTTGCGGGTCGCCGTAGGCCGCCAGCCCGACGATCTTGCCGGCGTGGCGGTCGGGGTGATAACCCAGCGACGAGGTGACCATCTCGTAGTAGCTGCCCAGCGAATGGGGGAAGGGCAGCCCTGCCAACCGTTCGATGGTCCCGTTGTCACCGATGCTGATCGAGCCTGCCAGCCCGCTGCCGTAGCCGTCGAAGGTGACGATCAGGGCCCGCTCGTAGCCGCTGCCATGGTAGGCCCCGGCGGCGTGGCTGAGGTGATGCTCGCTGCGGCGCAAGGGAGCGGTGACCCCATGGCGGTCCAGGCCAGCGGAGAGCTCGCGCGACCAGTGCTGGTGAGCGGCGATGGCGTTGGACAGCCACCTGGCGTTGGCCCTTGCTGTCGCGTGCGCCGACCAGCGGGGGTGTGTCCCCAGGGCCCGATAGGCGAAGGCTTTCAAGGGACCCTTGGCCATGGTCTGTTCCGGGCTCTCCAGGCCGGAGATGGCAGCTCGTGTGCTCTGTCTACCCTGTCTCGCCGCCCTGTCGATGGCTGCGCGCACCTCGCTCTTGCCCCGCTGTCCGGCCTTGAGCTGATCGTGAGCCTCGGCCTGGGCCAGGGCCTCACGCATCAAGCGCGCCTCGTCCTCCCAGTCGAGAAAGGCGTAGGCCACCTGATCGATCTCGGCGGCGCATGTGCCGGTGGCGGCGAAGGCTGCGGCGAGGGCCAGGTCGGGAAACCCCGCGTGCTGCTTGACCCGGCTGAAGCGTTCCTCGGCAGCGGCGAACAACACCCGTCCGTCCTCCACCAGAGCCACGGTGGCGTCCTTGTCGAGGGGTGAGATGCCGAGGATCAACACGTCAGGATGAGAGCTCTTCGTGCAGCTGCAGGGGCGTGGCGGGCTGCCCGGAGAACTCCCCCAGGAACCACTCGAAGTAGCCGGACATCTTGGCCAGGAAGGCGCTCACGTCGTCTTCGGTGCGCGCGTACGACGTGCCCCCGGGCAGCAACGACGGCGAATGGAACGAGAAGGTGAACACCCGGCAGCCGTCTGCGTAGAGACGTCGCGTGAGCCGCTGCATGTCCGCCACGGTCTGCCCCTCGGGGGACAGGCGCAAGCGCTCGACCAGGCCTGCGCGGGCCAGGATGCCGGGCAGGTGCGCCCAGGCCAGGCTCGGGTGGGTGGCGGCCTTGAACATCCTGGGGGACCGGGCGCCCGCCGCACCGATGAACGCGCCGGTCACGGGCAGGCTGAGCAGGCGCTCGTCCCCCGAGCCGTACCAGACGGGATCGTTGCCCTCGCGGGAGTAGTCCGGGCCGCCCTCGCCGCTGTAGTCAAAGGGTGGGCACACGCTCATGTCCACCAGATAGCCTTGCTCGCGGAGCAGTTCGCGGCTCGCCTCGCCCAGACCATAGCGCCCGGCCTGATAGATCCGGGGACGGCTGCCCACGGCCAGGGTGATGGCCTCGGTGAGCTGGGCCAGCTTGGCCGCTTCGAGCTCTCGGGGCAGGTTGCCAGGGAACGAGTTGCGGGGGGCGACGATCTCGTCGTGTGGCGGCGTGACCCAGGGGTGCAGGTGGGCGCCGGCGATCATGCGTCCGGAGGAGACCAGGTCTTCGATGAGGGCGGCGGAGGTCTCCTGAGCCACCACTGGATAGGTGCACACGCCCACGGGCACGATGCCGAAGCCCCCGCAGAGATCGGCTGCCACCTCGAGCCGGGAGATATGGGTGGTGGCCGTGGCCTGGCGGTCGAAGGGAGCGTCCCAGTCGAACTCTTCTTCGACGTCGATCAGCACCACCAATCGGGGCGGTGTGCTCGGGTCGAGACGAAGGGTTTGGGCGCTGGCAGGCACGGAGATTCCCGTTGGCTCTCTTTGCCGGCGGCACCTGTGCTGGCGGCGAAGCGGAATGTGCGTTGGGCTCTTCACTGTGAAGGGGCCCCGTTCTTACCAAAAGGCCCGCCGATCCCGGCGATACGCCCGGGATTGATCGCCCCGTGGCGATGTCGGGGTATATTGACCCGCCCGGTGCTGGCCGTCGCTCTTGTTGGCCATCCCGCCCCAGCCGTCGATTCTGGCGGCCCAACCCCTGGCCCCCGACCGGCTGCTCTCCCCATGGTTCTTCCCGCCGACCTGTTCCAGTTCACCGATCGTCCTGACGTCGATCCGACCCTCGACCTGGAAGCCGAGATCGCCCAGCTGAAGAGCGAGCGCAAGGCCGTGATCCTGGCCCATTACTACCAGGACGAAGACATCCAAGACCTGGCCGATTACGTGGGCGACAGCCTGGGCCTCTCCCAGCGGGCGGCCGAGACCGACGCCGAGGTGATCGTCTTCTGCGGCGTGCACTTCATGGCCGAGACGGCGAAGATCCTGAACCCGAACAAGGTCGTGCTGCTGCCCGATCTCGACGCCGGTTGCAGCCTGGCTGACCGTTGCCAGCCGGATCATTTCGCCGAGTGGCTGAAGCAGTACCCAGACCATGTGGTGGTCAGCTACATCAACACCACCGCGGCCATCAAGGCACAGAGCGACATCATCTGTACGTCGAGCAACGCGGTGCGGGTGGTCGAGTCGATCCCCGCCGACAAGCAGGTGGTCTTCGCTCCTGACCGGCACCTGGCCCGTTGGGTCGAGAAGAACACGGGGCGCGAGCTGGTGAAGTGGCCGGGCTTCTGCGTGGTCCACGAGCAGTTCACGGCGCGCAAGCTGCTGGCCTTGAAGCGCAGCCACCCGGACGCCGAGCTGATCGCCCATCCCGAGTGCGAAGACGCCGTGTTGTCCATGGCCGACTACATCGGCTCGACCACGGGCTTGATCAAGCACGTGGAGACCTCCGAGAAGACCAAGTTCGTGGTGGCCACCGAGATGGGGGTGATGCATCAGATGCAGCGGCTTCGTCCTGACGCCACGCTCATCGGTGCCCCGCCTGAGAGCGGTTGCGAGTGCGCGGTGTGCCCGTACATGCGGCTGAACACCCTCGAGAAGCTCTACCTCTCCCTGCGCGACATGAAGCCGCAGATCGAGCTGGACGAGGAGATCCGCAAGAGGGCGTTGGTGCCGGTGGAGCGCATGCTGGCGCTGGGTTAGAGCGCGGGACAAGCTCTCGCAACACTCAATACACGTGATACAGACCCATGGGTACTGACTGGCCTTGTGTAACTGTGGCGGCTCGGTGACGGGCGACGAAGGTATGTCGTTGTCGACCCATCCAGGATCCAGACGAGCGTCCAGGTTTCGATCATGGGGCCGCAGAAGGCTCTGTGGAGGCAGCAGGCCAGTGAGCGGAGTGCTCCGGGCTTGGCGGCGTTTCGCGTGCGCCCGGATGACGGCCTGAACCCATCCCATCATGGGGTGTGGCCCGGTTTAGGAGCCATGGCTTGGAGTCCGTGAGCGACGGGTCCCGGCGCAGGACTCATTGAAGGTGTGCTTCGGCACGATCCTTGCGATGTGACTCACAGCCGGCTACCTCCGCCGTCTCGTCGTCCTGCTCCGTGTGATCTGGTGAGCTGCTCCGACGAGCCGGTCCACCCATCAATGGGGATCTCGACTTGAAGTCGTCGATCGCGCTCTCGCTTCTTATGCCGCCCTCACGCGGCGCAAGGCCTGCCCTGACCCGCCCAGAGTCGAAAGGTTACCGAATGCTCTCTCTCTTCAGGACGTTGCCCGTTGCTCTGACCTGCACCATGTGGGTTGCCACTGCGCGCTCTCAGATCGAAGTGGAGTGGATTGGCGTGGTGCCCGTGGGCTTCACCCTTTCGGCGGGCTTGCAGGGCGCCGTCACCGACAGCGCTGGTGTGACGTACATCACTGGCAACGGTGGCGTGTCCTCGAACACGGACACGGTCACCGCAGCCTTCGGGTCGGATGGCACCGAGCTCTGGAGCCATGTGTTCAACGGAACAGAGGATTGGCACGATCAAGCCCGTGGAATCACACTCGGTCCAGGTGGTTTCGTCTGGGTCTGCGGCAACACGCCGGACTCCTTCAACTATGCGAACGTGCTGCTGCTGAAGTACGAGGCGGCGAGTGGTGCGCTACTCGACACCCTGCAGTACAGCAGCGGGCTGTTCAAATCTGAGCACGCCGCTTCGGTGACCACCGATACCCAGGGCAACGTGACCCTCGGTGGGGGCACCGTCGGTGATGGAGCCGATGGCCTCATGCTCGGTTTCGACCCGAATGGCAACCTCAGTTGGGACGGGCTTTACGACGGTGCGGCTTTTGGCCCCTTCTCCCAGGACCACATCCTGCAGGTACTGACGGACGGGAAGGGTGACGTGCTGGCCTTGGTGCACGGTGTCGCAGGGAGCAACCAGCCTGACTACGTGGTGATCAAGTATTCCGGGACCACTGGCGCGAGACTGTGGACCTCCAGCTGGGGCAGCAACGGTGGCGACTACCCGGCGGCCATGGCTCTTGATGCGGCGGGCGATGTGTACGTCACTGGCAGCGCCATCGAGGTCATCGACAAGTTCGGCACCATCAAGCTCGACGGGAATGACGGTCAGCTGATCTGGCAGGCCCTGGACAGCTTCGGGCTCGACGACAACGCAGTGGCCCTGGCGGTAGACAACGTGGGCGGCGTGTACATCACTGGACAGAGCGACCCGGACGGTGACCTGAGCAACTTCAATGACAGGATCCTCACGGTCAAGCGTGACGCGGCGACGGGCGCCAAGATCTGGCAGCACGTCTATGGCGCGTCGTGTGTGGGTTGCTTTGATGGTGCGGGTGACGTGGCCGTCGACTCGACGGGCAACGTCCTGGTTGTGGGTTCGACCAGCTCACCTCCCTACAGCGCCGACCTCATCCTTCTCGTTCTCGATGGAGCCACCGGTGAAGAGATCAACCGGGGCATCGTGGGCAGCGCTCCCGGCGAGAGCGCCGGAGGGTCAATGCTCATGTTCGACGCCGCAGAGAACATCTATGTCGCTGGCTCCTACTCCAACGGCACAACGGGGCAGGCAGCAATGGCTGTCTTCAAGTTTGCCTCCCTGACCTCGTGGGTTGGCCTGGGCTCTGGCCTCGCTGGCAGCGGCGGGCAGACGCCAGCGCTGACCGGGACGGGCGGGCTCACCCCAGGCTCTGTCAATCAGCTGCGCCTGAGCGGGGCCCTGCCAAGTGCGAGTAGCCATCTGGTGGTGGGGCTCTCGCGTGTCGACGCCAGCTTCAAGGGCGGCGTCCTGGTGCCTGCGCCGGACGTCATCGTCTCCGGGCTCATCGTCGACGGCGGTGGCAACTTCGAGCTGCCCTTCGTCTGGCCGCCTGGTATCCCGGCCGGCACGCCTTTCTACCTGCAGTACTGGATCCCTGACGCCTCGGGACCCACGGGCTTCGCGGCCTCTAACGGGTTGGCCGCCCAGGCCAACTGATCCGCTCTTTCGTCCGGCCTTGATTTCACACCCACCCACTCGCCAGGCGAGCAAGAAGACCATGAAGACCATGAAGACCATGAAGGCAACCCCACGCCTGGCGTGGCTCCTGCTGACCACGATCCTGACCGTCCCCGGCTTTGCGCAGGGCCAGTTCATCGAGACGTTCGACGCCGTGGGCCCCGTGGGAGCAGGACAGTCCGGGCCACAGAACCTGCTGGCCGATGGCTGGGAGTTTCGCAACCAGAGCCAGCCTGCGGGCTCCAGCACTTGGACCGAGGGCTCTTTCTTCTCGCCGCAGGCTGGGGCCGGGAATCTGGAGACGGACAGCTTCTCGACCAGTTTCTTCGGCGGTCAGATCAGCCACTGGATCCTGTTGCCACCTGTTGCGGGGCAGCAGGCAGGGGACGTGCTGACGTTTCACGCCCGCGCGGTGAACTCCAGCAACATGGACACCCTGCAGGTGCTCTACTCGCCCAGCGGCGGCACGAGCACGGGCCTGAGTCCGGGAGATGTAGGTGACTTCTCTACCCAGCTCCTCGACATCTCTCCGCTCTCGACGACGGGCTGGGCTGCGTACTCGGTCACGCTCCCCGGGAGCGGGCGGATCGCGCTGCGCTATTACGTCGACTCGGCCTGCAACTTCGGCTGCTCCAGCTCGGTCGTCGCCATCGACACGCTGAGCGTGGGGGTTCCTCCCGCGCCGCCATGCAACCTGCCGCCCATGCCCTCGGCGGGGCAGACGGTGAGCTGGACGGCGGCCGACGGCCCCTATCGCATCTGCAGCGACGTCACCGTGCCGGTGGGATCCACGGTGATCCTCGAGGCCGGCGCGACCATCAACATCGACAACGGCAAGACCCTCGCCGTCGCGGGCACCATGCTGGCCGAGGGTACTGCCCTCTCACCGGTTCGCTTCACCGGCGACTTCTCCCTGGTCACGCCGCCCATTGAGGTCTTTGGCATGGCCGATCTCAACGGGCTTGAGGTGAGCTGCAGACTGCACGTGGCCAACGGCGGCTCCCTGATAGTCAGGGGCGGCAGCTTCGATGGGGGCGAGCTGAGCACCGACAGTTCCATTGGCGGCCCAGACCGCGGCACGTTCGTGTCCGTAGAGGACTGTGTGTTCTCCGGGGGCAATGGCATCACGCTCATCGACGGCACTCTGGCCTTGAGGTCGAGCAGCTTCTTGGGCGGCGCGGCGGTCACGGTGTTACGGGGTTACCTGCTCGCGGAGGCCGTGGTGATCGATGGCTCCGGTCTGGATATCACTCGCGAGCGGTATGCCCAGCCCATCTGGTTGGATGGCCTGACGATCACGAACTCACCCGGGCCGGCCTTGCGCCTGTGGGGCTGGAACTACGACCTGGGGCCAAGCAACGTGCTGCAGAACTGCGTGTACCCGGTCACGGTCCAGGGGGGGCTGCTCTCTGGCTCGATCGTGCCGACTACCGGCAACGTGAACAACTACGTCGATGTGGGTGACGGGGGGATCCCTGGCAGCGCGACCTGGGCGGCCCTCGATGTTCCCTACGTGGTCAACGGCTTCGCCCAGACCGCCGGGGCTCTGGAGATCGAGCCCGGAGCGACGGTGCAGTTCAAGCCGGGCTCGGGCGTCTTGTACTTCTCTACCGGCTTTTTCAGCGCCCTGGGCACCCCCGCTGAGCCCATCCTGTTTCAGGAGTTCGCCCCCGGCGTCGGCTGGGACCGGCTCAAGTTCTCCTCCATGGTTACGGGCCCCCGCTTCGAGCACGTCGTGATCGAGGATGCCCAGACGGCCGTGCAGGCCGACGACACGCTCGTGCAGGTCGACGCCTCGGTCCTGCGTGGCAACGAGATCGCCGGGCTCGGTTCGACCTTCGGTACCTTCGCCGCCAGGGACAGCCAGTATCTCAACAACACGGTGGCCGTGCAGACCACTGCCCTGGGTTCGGCAAATCTCGAGCTCTCCACAGCCAACTCATTCAGTGGCAACGACCTGGCGGTGCTGTCCAATGGCTCCGTCGTCCCAGCACGCGACAACTGGTGGGGAGACCCCTCGGGCCCGCAGCACGTCAGCAACCCCAGCGGGCAGGGAGACGCTGTGTCAGGGCCGGTAGACGTGGTGCCCTTCCTGGTCGCCGCCCCAGACCACGCCGACTCGCCGCCCGTGCTGCGCATGTCGCCCCACACCGGACAGGTCGCAGCTGGCAGCAAGCTGCTCCTCGCGTGGGACGTCGAAGACGACGGCGCCATCGTCAGCCAGAAGGTGCTCTTCTCCCAACACGGCAACCTCAACTATGTGGTTGTGGCCGACGGCTTGCCGGGCTCCCAGCGTTCAATTGAGCTGACGGTACCGACTGCCTTCCCGTCGTCGGACAACAGCCCTTCGTTTTTCAAGGTGGTGGCCACGGATGACGGGGGCAAAGAGGGCTTCGACGAAGAGACATTCAACGTCCCCTACACCGAGGACATCGGTCCCACCACGTTGACCTGGTTGACCGACTTCTCGGGGCCTTTCACCTTTGGTGACGAGTTGCAGGTCTGCTGGGACTACGCTGGCCCGTCGTCCACCTGGAGTCTGAGCGTCATCGCGGACTCTGAAGGCGGTGGCGTCGGTCAGGGCGGTGGGACGACACTCTCGGAGTGCTGGAACATCACCATGCCGTACATCAGCACGGATCAGGCGCGGATCGCGATCACGTTTTTGATCGGTGCGGGCGGGCGCACAGTGACACACTACAGCCCGGCCTTCACTCTTCGGCCGGACCTGCGGCTGGGTGACGCTCCGCCGGTGATCACCATGCTCTCGCCGTCGCCACAGAGCAGCTTCGCTGGCGGTGACTCGGTGCCGATCAGCTGGCTGGCGTCTGATGACGAGGCGCTGCGTTCTCTCGCCGTACAGGCGTCCTACGACGGCGGCCTCGGCTGGAACACGGTGGTCCATGGTCTGCCCGCCTCCGCGACCTCCTACAACTGGGCTTTGCCCAGCAGCTCGGGGATGGCCGATGTGAGGTTGCGCGTCATCGCCCATGACCTACGCTATCAGAACACTTCGGACACGGTGGCGATCAGCGTCGTGCCGGGGATGGGCCAGACCTGCCAGGCTGACCTTGGCTTCGGCGGACCGGGAAACGCAGTGCTGAGCCTGTGTGGCGACGCGTTGGCAACCGGCAAGACGGCCGATCTGTTGTTGAGCGGCGCTGCGCCTTCCAGCATGGCCTGGCTGGTTGCCGGGCTGAGCAGCAACCCCCAGCCGTTCAAGGCCGGGACCTTGGTGCCCGTGCCGTTCCTGCTCGCGGTGCCCCTGCCCACAGACTCTGCTGGCACGCTGTCCATTGACGACATGCAAGGCGGAGGAGGGCCCCTCGATGTCTATGTGCAGTGTGTCGTTCAGGATCCGCTCCAACCCCTCGGCTTCGCCCTGTCCAACGCGTTGCTCGTGAAGTTCCTCCCTTGACGATGGGTGCTTCAGCGAGCCGTGGAGGCCGCTGGGGATCGCCTCGGTGCCGTCCCCGCCCATGATGATGTGAACACCGCAGGGTGCCGCCCTCGCTGCCCCAACGCCGGATTCGTTCTCCCCGGTGTTTCCCCCCTCCGCGCGGGGCGGCGCTCTGCCTTTTCTCTCGCTCCGCTGATCGACGGCAACGTGTCGCCTGAGTGGGACCAGTATTCCCCATGTAGGCGTTGGTGCCGGTGGAGCGCATGCTGGCCCTGGGTTAGGGAGCGGGAGGGCTGAGCGGTACACGTTGAGCCCTGCGCCAAGTAGCCGCTGCTCACACGCTGGTTGACGTATCGAGCGGCAGCCGCCGATCCGCTACACCGGTTGGCACTTGGGCTGGCTCTCCAGCCGCCCTGCCGTTCGGCCTGTCCACGACGGCTCATGCCGTTCTCCGTGGACAGAGTCTGACACCCGGCGGTGGTCGCCCGCCCCCATGCGGACGCGGCAGGTCCACGCGTTCATCCCTCCACGTCACCAGTCCGGTTCGAGGTACGGCCTCGCCGGGATGGCCTTACTTTGGGAGACAGTGTGATGATCAGCATCCCATCATGGGGAGCCAGGGGCTCTCACCACTCGACGCGCCTCGGCCTCGCCTGGCGAGTCTCTTCTCTCGCCGCGCTGAGTCTGGCCAGCGTCATCATCGCAGCCCCCGTGGAGGCCAGGGTCGTGCCTGCCACGGACGCACCGGTCTCGGTGCGCATGGTCGACCTCACGGCCGACGGGCTGCTCGACATGGTGTTCTTGCGTCCTGAAGGCTTGTCGATCGCCGTCAACCGTGCGGGTGGTGTGTTCGATGAGCAGCTCGCTCAGCTGCCCGCTGTCGATCTGGTGGACGTCCTGGCCAGTGATCTCGACGGGGACGGCCTGGTCGACCTCTACCTGGTCAACCGCGGCCCCAACCTGGCCTTCCTCGGTGACGGCGCAGGACAGTTCGTCGAGGCTCCTGAGTGGCTCGGGCTGGCCGACGCCGGGCAGGGTCTGTCCGCTGAGCGGGTCGACCTCGATCTGATAGGCGCCGACGAGTTGCTGCTGCACAACGCAGACGGGGACGTGGTCTTCTGGGCCACGGGGCGTGGGTTCCAGCGAGCAGAGCAGACGCCCGGAGGGACGATCGTGGCAACCGACGACGACCTGGCGGCGTTGCAGGATCTGGTCTCGCGCAGCGCTGGCTTGCTGGCCCTGGATCCGGAGGAACAGCTGGTGCTCGGTCTCGACGCACAGGGTCGTCCCATCGTCTCACTCGGTCCGCTGCAGGCTGGCGGCCGTAACCAGGGTCTCTCTGGTGTGAGCCCGGTGGCCCGGGGGCGCGCAGGTGCTGTGGGCACGTTGCTACCGCCGCCAACGCACGAGGCGTATGAGAACGTTCCCCCTGAACTGACCACGGAGGAGAAGGAGATCCTCGGTCATATGAGCATCGTCTATCTGCCAGACGGCCAAGGGGGGCCGACGCGCAAGACCGTGCGGGTGAGCGGGGTCAACTGGCAGATCGTCAGCGGCTCGGGCGCGACCAACGGAAACGATGACTTTCCGGACTCGGTCTCCATGACGACCGTCAACGGCGTGGGCAACCTGATCGTGGGCTGCAACGAGATGGGCCACCCCCTCGGAGACAACCGCACCGGATCACACAACATCGTTCTCGGTCGCAACAACAACTACAGCAGCTTCGGCGGCCTGGTGGGGTCGAGCCTGAACGACATCAGGGCACCCTTCGCCATGGTCAGCGGCGGCAAGGGCAACATGGCCAAGTCGCTCTACTCATCGGTGACCGGCGGCCGGTCCAACACTGCCAAGGGCGCCTATGCCGCGGTGACAGGCGGCTCGTTCAACATGGCCACGGGCTCCAACGCCACGATCAGCGGCGGACAGGGCAACACGGCCAAGGCGGCGCGCTCGTCCATCATGGGCGGCCGAAACAACGTCACCAAGGCGACCTGGTCCTCGATCTCAGGCGGCTCCTTCAACACCGCCAACGGCTTGCACTCGGTCATCGGTGGCGGGCAAGGCAACAGGACGTTCGGTGCCCGCTCCACTGTCAGTGGTGGATTCAACAACATCGCCTCGGGGGCGCAAGCCTCGGTGAGCGGTGGAAGAGGGAACACGGCCTCGGGTGACCAGACATCCGTCAGCGGCGGTGCCTACAACTCGGCAAGTAGCGACGACTCCTCCGTTGCGGGTGGCTACGGCAACAGCGCCAACGAGGACGGCTCGTTTGCAGCGGGCGGAGCGTTCAACACCGCGTCCGGCTACCGATCCACCGTCATGGGAGGACTCTCCAACGGGGCCTCGGCGAACGGGGCCACGGTGTCGGGAGGAGTGGGTAATGATGCAACCTACAAAGGTGCCTCGGTCAGCGGCGGATTCCAGAACACGGCCAGCTCTCTCTACTCGTCGGTCAGTGGTGGTGTGAGCAACACCGCCAGCGCCTGGTTTGCTTCGGTGAGCGGCGGCAACTCGAACGCGGCCTCCGAGGTCATGGCCTCGGTCTCCGGCGGCACCAACAACGTGGCTTCCGGCGCTGCTTCGTCTGTGAGCGGTGGTTCGGCCCGTACGGCCTCTGGCTCGAACAACTGGGTCGGCGGCTCGCTGTGGGAGAACCAATAGCCCCCCATCATCTCTCGCAGCCGTTGCCATGACGGCTGCTGCAGGTCTTGTGCTGGCCGCCGCCGGAGCCACGGGCTCTTGGCGGCGGCCGCTCCCTTCAGCGCAGGGCCATCCGCCGCATGAGCGCCACGAAGGCTTCTGCAACCGAGGCGCGGGGTCAGTGTGTCTGGCCCTGCCCCCGCAGCCGGACCTGCCGCTCTTCGATCAGCCGCAGCTCGGCCAGCACCTCGTGTCGTCGGTGGTTCAGCGTGCGCAGCGTGCGACTGACTCGCGTGCGGGCGATGCCTGCGCTGCGGTGGCTCTTGTCGATGCGGCACTGCACGACCCAGTCGCTGATCATGTCGTCGATGAAGTAGTCGGCGAAGGTGGCCAGGTGGCTGATCTCCAGGGTCAGCTCGGCGTGGTGTCGCGACTGCACGTCGGTCAACTCCATGGAGAACCTGGAGAGGGCCCGGTTGGCTGAGCTCGCGTGGCGCTGGGCGCCGCCGATGTGCTCGAACTTCACCCAGTTGCTGGCCAGCCCGAGCATGTCGAGCTTGCCCAGGGCCTGGGCCTTGGACAGGCAGTCGTGCAGTCCGGCGAGGGCGGCTTTCGCGACCTGCCCCGCCCAGAGGGCCTCGTCGAGTTCGCGCAGGAAGTCGGTCAGCACGCCGTGGCGCTCGGCGGTGTGCAGCAAGGCCGCCACGTCGTCGACCGCCGTGGACGACGGCTCCGCCAACAGCCGCGTCTTGGCCGCCAGCAGCTCGATGTACCGGGGGCGGGGATCCGCAAGGCTGTCCAGGCGGCGGCTCAGGAGCTGCTCCTGAGCCGTGGCGGCGGCGTGCTCACTCTCGATCTGATCGAGGCGCACCTTCGCCGCCAACCACTCGCGGATCTCCTTGTCGCGGCGAGCGTCGATGTCGTCGAGCAGCCGGGCCATCACGCCGGCGAAGGTCAGACCCTCGACGTCGTCGACGTCACGCCGCTCTTTGGCGACCCGCTGCTTCAGCTTGGACATACGCCCCTGCAAGGCCGCCAGCAAGCGCCGCGACGACTCGAGCTGCTGACCCACCCGTTCGTACTGGGACAGGTCGGCGCGGGTCCAGGCCAGACGGCGATCGAGGTCTACGAGACCTGCGGCGTCGACGAGGCCGTCGGGGTTCTGACGACGGTCGCGACCGTCAGGGGCCACGGACTGCGACTCAGTCCATGCCGAGCTTGCTACGCCCGGCTGGCGAGATCATCTCGGGGCTCCACGGCGGATCCCAGACGATGCTGATCTCCACGTCGCTCACACCATCGATGGCGTTGATCTTCTGCTCGCACTCGACGGGGATGTCCTTCGCCGCGGGGCAGCTGGGCGAGGTCAGGCTCATGGTCACCTTGACCACGCTCTCGTCCGTGATCTCAAGACCGTAGATCAGCCCGAAGTTGACGATGTCGACGGGCACTTCGGGGTCGCAGACGGTGCCGAGCGCGTCCATCACCGGTTGGCGCAGGGGGTGTTCTTCGGTGGTCATGGAGCGGCTCGCAGTGGAGGGGAGTCTGAACAGGTGCGGTGCGCGGAGCCAGCCCCACGCAGAGCGCTGATTCTACGCTTCTCTACCCCGTCGAGTCGCGGTCCAGCTGGGGCATGGGCACGGATCGTCACGCCCCTCCCAGCAGAGCGGCATGTCGGTTGTCGGGGGTGCCACGAGTCAGTCGCCCTGGGCGATCTCCAGCAACCTGGGCGCCAGGGTGAAGTGATCTGCGTTGCTGCCCTGATTCATGAGCACTGCCACGGTGATTCCGGTCTGCTCGTCATGGATCACCAGGCTGGTGCCCAGGGGGGAACCGCCGCTGTGGCCCCACTGTTCGCGACCCAGGTAGTCGTACTTGCGAATGCCCAGTCCGGCTCCAGACTCGCCGCGAATGTTCCCTGCCGCAGGCACGAACTGGAGCATCTCGCTGCCCATGGCCTCCCCGAAGGCGCCGCCGTTGAAGAGTTCGTGGGCCCAGCGGGCGACGGTGTCTGCGTTCGAGAAGAGCCCGAAGGCCCCGTTGCCCATGGTGAGCAAGGCCATGTGTTCGAGTGGGGCGACCTCTGCGTCAGACCGTGGGCCGTACCAGGACGTGGCCACCGGGCCCGGGGGCTCCTGATAGCCGGGCAGAAAGATCTGCTCGAGTCCGAGGGGAGCCCACAACCGCTCGGTCCACAGCTCGGTGATCGGTCGTCCCCCTGCCTTCGCCCCGATCATGCCCAGCAACACGAACGCGGTGTTCGTGTACTGGGTCCGTTCTCCTCGGGCGAAGCTGGCGGGCCCGACGAGTGCGACGAGCTCGTCGCTGGTGAAGACGTGGGCGCCGTCCGCATCGATGGCTGCCTGAAGGTCAGGGTTCTTGGTGTAGTTCGCCAGGCCATTCGTGTGGTTGAGCAGCTGGCGGATGGTGATCTCGGGGTCGATGTTGGGCAGCTCACCCAGCCACTTGCCCACAGGGTCCTCAAGGTCGAGCAGCTCCTCTTCGGCCAGGCTCATGATCACCGCGCCGGTCATGGTCTTGGTGATGCTGGCGATCCAGATGAGGTGCTCGGGCCCCAGGGCTTTGCCGTCGGCTTCGACGCCAGCCACGCCGATCCACTCCTGGCCTGACTTGAGCAGCACCGCTGCGCTCACGCCTCGGTGCGTGGGGGACTCTGCCCACTGGTCGACGGCAGCTTGGAGGCTGTTTGCCAAGGCCTGTGGGAAGCCTCCGTCATCTGGGGCTCTCGGGCCTGAGGCGCTCGCTTCGAGAGAGCTGCCTGCCACCAGCGCCAGACAGAGGGAGAGGGGCCGGAGGGCCCGGGTGAGTTCGCACCGTCGTGGCATGGGCTTTCTCGCCATTCTGTCAGAGTGGTCCATGGCCGGACGAACCGAACCGTAGCAGCCGCCAGCACATTCGCCCAGCCATGGGGAGGCGCCCGCGCCCGCGCGTCGCCTTGTTCGCCCCCCGTTCCGGGGCTACGCTCCCAGCAAGTTCTGGCCCTCACTGCCAGGCCGTCGCCAGCCATTGCCCCGAGCCCCCTCATGCCGAACAGCACGATCTTTCTGGAGCGCCTTCGCGAGCGGGTGATCCTTGGCGACGGGGGCATGGGCAGCGAGATCTACGGCCGCGGGATCTTCATCAACCGCTGCTACGACGAGCTGAATGTCGTCAATCCCAAGCTGGTTCAGGGCATTCATGGCGACTTCATCAGCGCGGGCAGTGAGCTGATCGAGGCCAACACCTATGGCGCCAACCGACCCAAGCTGGCAGGACACGGGCTCGAAGAGCGCATGACCGACATTCTCGCCGGGGGCGTCACCCTGGCTCGAGAGGTGGCCGGGGACAACATCTGGGTGGCAGGCAGCATGGGCCCTCTGGGCCCGGTGACCAAAGACGCAGGCATGACCGACGACGAACAGTTCGCCGCCTACGGTGAGGTGGCCGCGCTGCTGTCGGACGCAGGGGCCGACCTGCTCTTTCTCGACACCTTCACTTCGGTCGCTGACATGCGCCGGGCCATCGAGGCCTGCAAGAAGTTCAGCGATCTGCCCGTGGTGGCCAGCTTCAGCTTTCATCGTGGCTTCGTCATGGGCAGTCACGACTTCATCGTCGCTCCCGAAGACGTGGCGTTCATCGCCGAGCGAGCAGGGGCTGACGCGGTGGGAGCCAACTGCGGCGATGGTCCTCACTCGACCCTTGATGTGGTCGAAGAGCTGAAGCGAGCCGGCACCTTGCCCGTGGCAGCCATGCCCAACGTCGGTGGTCCCGCGCTGATCGAGGGGCGCACGGTCTACCTCTCGTCGCCGGAGTACATGGCCGAGTACAGCCGTCGCTTCGTGCGGGCGGGGGCGGGGTTGATCGGCGGTTGCTGCGGTGTGAGCCCCACCCAGATTCGAGAGGTGCGCTCGTTCCTCTCGTCGATCCAGCCTCGTACATCGAACGTGGTTGTCCACGAGGAGAGCGACGACCCGGGAGTCGAGCCGCCGGCCATCTCAGAGCGCAGCGGCTGGGGAAAGAACCTGGGCCAGCACTTTCAGATCAGCGTCGAGCTCGATCCGCCCAAGGGGCTCGATCCCACGCGGTCCATCGAGAAGGCCCGCTTCTTGCATGACCATGGCATCGACGCGGTAAACATCGCTGACGGTCCACGGGCCATGGCGCGTATGAACCCGTCGTCCCTGGCCGTGCTGGTCCAGCAGGCCGTGGGCATGGAGACGATCATCCACTACTGCTGCCGGGACAGAAATGTCCTGGGCATGCAGATGGACCTGATCGGCGCCCACTGTCTGGGCCTGCGCAATCTCATGCTGATCACCGGCGATCCGCCGAAGATGGGCAACTTCCCGGACGCCACGGCGGTCTTCGACGTCGACTCCATCGGGCTGGTGAACTTCGCCAGCCATCTGAATCGTGGCTTCGACCTGGCCGGGCAGCGGCTGGGCAAGGGTGATGCCACCGAGTTCGTCATCGGAGTGGGCTGCAACCCCGGCGCGGTCGACATCGACCTCGAGGCCGATCGCTTCCGGCGCAAGATCGAGGCCGGGGCCGAGTTCGTGTTCAGCCAGCCCATCTACGACGCGGCGCGGCTCGAACGCTTTCTTGAGCTGACCAGCGATCTGCCGCCGATCCCGTTCTTCGTGGGCATCTTGCCCTTGGCTTCACTGAAGAACGCCGAGTTCCTGACCCGCGAAGTGCCAGGAATGGAAGTCCCGGACGAGATCCTCAACCAGCTGCGGGACGCACGCACCAAGGAAGATCAGCGCGCCGTGGGCATCCGCGTCGCCACCGAGAGTCTCGAGGCGGCGGCGAGCCACGAGCGCATCAAGGGCAGCTACATCTTCCCGCCCTTCGGTCGCTACGAAGCGATCCTGCAGGTGTTGAAAGACGCGGGCATCCGCAGCTGACACCAGCGCTGGGCGCGGCGGGGGGGGCTGTGGAGTGGGGAAGGCCAGGGGAGCGGATCCATGGCGCCACGCAGCTCTCTCAGCGACGAACGGACGCGCTCGCCGCTCGCGCCAACGAACGAACGCGCGCTCGACCCTGAACGGATCGAACGCGCGCCGGGACCTGCGGCCAAGACCTGCGCGGTGGGCGTCTAGCCGTCAGCGCCGATGGACTCGACCGGGCACTGCTCCATGGCCTCGATGCAGAGGGCGATGTCCTCGTCGGTCGTGGGCTGGTTGTGCACGAAGTCGTGGTCACCGTCGTCGCTCTCCTTGAAGAACGCCGGTGCGATGTCGGAGCACAGGTGGCAGAGGATGCACTGGGTGTCCACGTAGAAGGGACCTGGAACGTTGTCTGCGTACTTGTCGTTGACGTCGGCCATCGGGTTGCTTTCTGGAGTCGGTGAGTGTCGCCGCCCCTTGCCTTCTCGGGAATGCCGGCAAGCTGAACGGGTCGAGAATGATATTCGCAATGGTGGGGCGGGTCCACACGTATCGGACGGAGAGCCGGGCACACTTCAGGGGAGCCTGGAGTCAGGCGTTGGTCACCCCGCCGTGGCACCAGCTCATGCGCACGGCGAACTCGCTCACGCCGTGGGCTTCCAGCTCGAGATCTCCCGCGAACTCGCCGAGGGCGGACCGGGCCTGATCGAGGGCAGAGGCCGAGAAACCGGCGCTGAAGACCGTCCAGGACTGGTCATCCAACTCGAGTCGCTGGCCCGCCAGAAGGACATAGGCCTGGCGAAAGCGCTCCAGCCCGGGGTCGGTCAGCTCGCTCTCAGCCAGGAGCGCCTCGCCCTCCAGCCAGATCGTCTGCCCCTGGAGATTGAGCAGCAACCGGGCATGGCCAGGCCGCACCTCGAGCACGAAGCCTCGGACATCGCTCAGCTCACGGGCCGCGTTGGCCCGGCTCCGTCGACAGCGCACCACCTGCCCCGGCTGCCAGCCGGCGCGATTGTGCTGCTGCTCTGTCCCCGGAAAGCGGGCCATGGGTCAATCTCGAGTGAGCAACCGAACCGGTGGCTACCTGGGCCGTCAGGTCTTCTCCAACGGGGCGACCCGGGTCGCCAGGATGCCGCCGATCATCAGCGCCAGGCCGATGCCGGGGTAGAGGATACCCACCACCCAGGCCTTGGTGCCCGCGTCGTAGTCGCCGTGGCGCAGGGCCAGGCCCGCGCCGATCATGATGGCCACCAGCAGGTACATGATCGGGCTGAAGATGGTCCAGGGAGGGGCGCTCTCACCCCTGCTCATGATCTGGGTCACCGCGCGGCGGGCACCCTTCTTGAGCATGGTCAGGCCCTTGCCTACGCCCACGACCGCCGCCACGGCCAGGGCGATCCATGAGTTGTTGCCGGTCAGGCCCACGATCTCGGGCTGCTCGATGAGGCCGGTGTAGGGCAGGCCGCGCACGATGAGCATCGCGCCCACGGCGAACCAGATCACACAGACGAGCCAACGGCGTGCGGTGATGCTCATAGACGAATCCTTTGGGGCTGTTGTTGTGTGATCACAGGATCAGGGCGAAGCCGAGAGCTGCCGCCAACCCGGTCAGGGTGGCCGGCGTCCAGGCCTTCATGGGCGATTTGGGATGGTCGGGATCATGACGAGCGTTGAGGCCCATGCCTAGGGTCAAGAGCAGGCAGGAGGTCGCCGCGAAGGGCCAGGCCGGGGTCTCCCGGAAGCCCTCGGTGCCGAAGCGCAGGTACAGCCAGAGCAGCAGGATCTGCACGGAGAACAGCAGCAGCCAGCGAGACAGCTGAAAGATCGCCGGGAGCGACAGACGCTCCTCTTCGGCGATCAGATCCTCCATCTCCGGGCTCTCCGGCTTGGGAACCTGGTACTCGTCCGCCAGCTGATCCATGAGGGCCGAGTTGCGCTTCATGGCCCCGGGGACGAGCGCCAGCCCCGCCAGCTGGGCGATGGCTGCCGAGAAGACCAGGATCGGATGCACCACGTGGGGGATGCGGCCCGTCTCCACCATGCTGCCGGTGATGGCCACGGCCATGGTCAAGAAGGGCGCGGCATACATGGCCGGATAGGCCCGGCCCTTCATCCATAGCCTGTGCCGCTGCTCCCACTCGTCGCCGGCCCTGGACGCCCGGGCGAAGGCCTTGATCCAGAAGTGGGTGCCGAGAAAGTAGGCGAAGGGCAGGGACTGGACGGCGCCGCCCATGAGCGCACCCACCAGAGCCACCTTGAGGTGCAGAGACAGGGCCTCCTGAGAGCTGCCGGCGTCGAGACCGGTGCTGATCAGGTAGGCCCACAGGATCAACACCGCCGTGGTCAGTGAGCGGTAGATGGTGGCCATGGCGCGGAAGCCTCAAGCGCGGCTATGCTGGTGCGGAATGCCCCGAATCAGGACGGGGAACGACCGCGCATTGAAACCCAGGAGCACCCCTGTGAGCCAGATCGTCATCAGCGAAGAAGCCCTGCATTGGAAGGAAGTGGCTCACAAAGTGGCTGAAGAGGTCATTCGGCCTATCGCGAAGCATTACGACGAGATTCAGGAGTACCCGGAAGAAGTCCGCCAGGCCTACATCGACAACGGCCTGCTGGGCGTCTGGATCCCCAAGGAGTACGGCGGTCACGGAGCCGGAGTGGTGGCCCTGTGCATGGTCGTCGAGGAGATCTCCCGGGCCTGCGGGGGCGCCGGCGTGGCTTACGCGGTCAACGCCCTGGGCTCGTTCCCGATCCTGGTGGGCGGCAACGAAGAGCAGAAGAAGACGTTCCTGCCCCAGGTGGCCAGCGGCGAGAAGATGATCGCTTTCTGCCTCTCCGAGAAGTTCGCCGGCAGTGACGCCGGTGGGATGCGCTGCCGGGCCCACCTCGACGGTGACGAGTGGGTCATCAACGGCGAGAAGAAGTGGACCACAAACGGTGGCGTGGCCTCTCTGCACACGGTCTTCGCGGTCACCGACCCGACGAGCCGCAGCCGGCGCATCTCGGCCTTCGTGGTCGAGAGCGGCACCCCGGGTTTCTCGGTCAAGAAGGTCGAAGACAAGATGGGCATTCGCTCCGTCCCCGTGGTCGAGACCCACTTCGACAACGTGCGCGTACCGGTGGCCAATCTGCTCGGCGGCCGCCCCGGCGTGGGCTTCAAGCACGCCATGGGCACCCTCGACCTGGCCCGCCCGGGCGTGGCCGCACAGGGTCTGGGCCTGGCTCAGGGCGCCCTCGAGTACTCCGTGACCTACGCCCTGCGCCGCCAGCAGTTCGGCCAGAACCTGGCTTCCATGGGTGTGATCCAGGACATGCTGGGCAAGATGGCCAGCAAGGTCGAAGCTGCCCGAGGGCTGGTCTACCGCGCCGCCTCGGCGGTGGACACGGGCGACAAGGCCGTGGTCAACAAGCTGGCCGCCATGGCCAAGAGCTTCTCGACCGACGTGGCCATGGACGTGACCACCGACGCCGTGCAGATCTTCGGGGGCTACGGCTTCATGAAGGACTACCCCATCGAGAAGTACATGCGCGACGCCAAGATCACCCAGATCTACGAGGGCACCAACCAGATCCAGCGCATGGTCGTGGCGCGCAACCTGATCAAGGGCGCCGGCGAGTTCTCGTACCTCAACGACTTCATCCCCACGGAGACGTTCGAGACCTATCAGGCCTTGCCAGATGAGGAGGCCGGCGCGGAGGCCTGACGCAGCGCTCGGCCTATTTCTTGCCCTTCTTCTTGCCCTTCTTCCCTTTCTTGGGCGCTGGCAGGTTGCCTAGCAGCGCTGCGGGGAGACCTGCCGCCGGCTTGGGCACGAGCCCGAAGGTCATGCCTGACAGAGGGTTGGGGGCGGGACGGGCCCGGTCCAGGCTGGTGATCAGGGTGGCCTGAGCGTCGAAGAAGGCCCACATCTCTGACGGGGTGGGGTCGGCGGTGGCGGCGAACATGGTCGCCGGGTTGAGGTCGTCGTAGCGATGGGCGAAGAGAGCGCCGTGGGCACCCAGGTCGTGGAGTCGGCGGCGGATCAGGGCGTCCTGGGTGGTGATCAGCTGGGTGGCCTGAGGCTCGGGCGGGACGGTGTGGTTCCAGGTGAACTGCAGCTCGTTGCGCGCCCTGATCAGCTCTGTCCTCTGCTTCCCCGCGGTGACCTGCTGGTCCAGCGTCAGGGCGGTCACGCCCATGTCCTCGAGTTTCTTGTCGATCAGCGCGATCTCTGTCTCGAGATCCGCGAGCTGCTGACGGGCCTCGGTGAGCCCGGCGGCGGCGAACAGATCGTCGTGCATGGTCTTGAGGGCGGTGAGCAGCTGCTCGTCGCTCTCTTCGGGAACGTTGGCGTCGAACCGCGCCGTGAGCACGCCCTTCAACTCGCCGATGACCTGAGCCTGGAGCTCTGGGTCGTTCAGCAGCTGTTGCACCATGCTGCTCTCGGCGACCTTGGTCTCGGGTGAGATCTCATCGAGCAGGGCCTCCATGTCGTCGAGCTCGGCCTTGCTCGGTTCGGCGACGAGGATCTTGCGGCTCAACGCGGCCAGGTCCCCGTAGGCGATCTCTCGGGCCATGAGGTCGTCCCGAAAACGCACCACCGTGCTGCGGGCGGTCCAGTTCTCCGTGGCCAGGAACTTCTCGTTGCCATTGAAGATGAAGTCCAGGTCCTTGGGGCCGCGAGACTGGGAGTAGGCCCGGCCCAGGCGGCCCACCAGCAGCTTCTCCCGGGAAGAGATGTCACGCCGAGCCTGGGTCAGCTTGGGCAGCTGGATCGGCTTTCTAGGGACAGCAGCCAGGCGGGCTTCGAACTCGTTGGAGTCCTGATCGATACGCATGCGGAAGGTCAGTCGCTGCCCGCCCAGGCTTGAGATGGGCTCGGAGCCCAGGGAGTCCTGCTCGTACTTCTGGACCTTGAGCTCTTGAGCCATGACCTGGGCGAAGCGCTTGGCGAAGACCACCGCCTGGGCTCCTGCCTTTCTTGGGGGCCGGGGAGTGGTCTGACCCTGGGCTGTTTCTGTCTCGCCAGGGGCCGTGGGCGGTGGCGGTTCGGTGCCCTGGGCGTCCTGTGCAGACACGGGACAGGCCAAGAGGAAACAGGTCAGCACCACCAGCAGCTTGGCAAGCGCGGATGGATCGCTAGGATGGTCGGCCCTCATCGTGCTCTGAAGCTGACTCCGGTGGACCCGGAGTCTGATCAGGGCCAAACCTGCTCGGAGGCCCCCATGGCCAAGCCACACCGCAAGATCAAGAAGGCCAATCACGGGGCTCGCCCGGCGAACGCCAAAGCGCGCAAGCGCAAGCGTTCTCACATCAAGACCTGAGCAGTTCCACTTCACGGCGCGATCATACCTCTGTCCCGTCGTGGATTGCCCGACAGATCGGCTCCTCGCTCCCAGGAGAGCGGGCTGACGGCTGATCTTGAAGCGGCTCACGTCTCGGCCTAGCTGCCCGGGCAGCGGTGGCTGGCGGCCAGGGCCACGTAGGTCGCCGCATGGGACGCGAACTCCGCGAGCTCTTCGTCGGTGACCTGGCGCATGATCCGCCCGGGGACTCCTGCAACCAGCGAACGGGGCGGGATGATCGTGCCCTCCCTGATCACGGCCCCGGCGGCGATGACCGAGCCCTCGCCGATCTCGCTGCGGCCCAGGAGCTTCGCACCGATGCCGATCAGGCAGTGATCGCCCACCCGGCGCCCGTGGATCACGGCGCTGTGGCCGATGGTCACCCCGCAGCCGATGTCCACCGGGATGTCCGTGTCGGCGTGGACGACCACCAGGTCCTGCACGTTGGTGCCCTCGCCGATGGTCAGGGGCGCGCAGTCTCCTCTGACCACCGCGCCGTACCAGATGCTCACGTCGGCACCCAGGGTCACGTCGCCCCAGACCACGGCGGTGCTGGCCACCAGCGCCAGGCCCAGGGGCACCAGCTCGGGGCGCACGGGCCCATGGCACAGGTGGCGCGGGGCGCTCTCGTCGGTGGTCATGACAGCTCCTCAGGGAACAAGGTCAGCAGGGTCAGGGTGAGCCCATTCTGTAGCAGATGGACAAGGCATGGCGCGACGAGGCTGCCGGTCCGTTCGTAGAGCCAGGCCAGCATGGTGCCCAGCGCGGCCACGGGCAGGATCACGCTGGTGTCATGGAGCAGCCCGAACAGCAGCCCGCTGGCCACCATGGCCACAGGCAGGGGCATCCGTCGACGCAGGCCGCCATAGAGGGCGCCGCGGAAGAGCAGCTCCTCGCAGAGGGGCAGGATCAGCACCATGGCGGTCCAGACCCAGAGGGGATTCACGGCCCCTTCAGCCACGAAACGGGAGAGGTGGTCCTGGGTGACCACCGGGTACCCCAGAGCCTCCAGCAGGCCATGGTTCGCCAGCGTGGCCAGGGCCAGGACGGGCCAGGTCACGAGCCAGGCAGCGAGGGCCGTGATCAGGGGGTTGGGGCCCTGGTGGCGACGGAGTCCCATGCCGCTGCGACTGCCGTAGTGCCTTGCGACCAGGACCAGCACCAGGCCCACCGCGGCCAGATTGCAGCCCACCTGCAGCGCCAGCCGTCCTCCCAGGCTGACCTCGGTGAGCTTTCTGTTGAGCACGAACATGACCATGGATGGCAGCAGCAGCTGCACCATGAGCCCGGGGATGAACAGCCCCAGGCCGTGCTCGCTGGTGTCCTCGGGGGCCAGGGCCCGGGTCTTGCCCGCCACCAGCCAGTGCCAGAGCACACCGCCCAGCAGGGCCGGCAGGACCAGTCCCATGAGGCCGGGTTCGCTCACCGCAGCAGCTCAAGGACTCGTTCGACCTCGTCGAGCGTGTTCCAGGCGTGGGGGGAGAAGCGCACCGCCCCGGCTCGGGAGACCACGCTCACCCCTCGGGACTCGAGCCGGGCCACCACCGTGTCCACATCGCCCAGGGGGCTGCCGGCGGGGGGCGTGGCCAGCACGATGCCCGAGCGCTCGTCAGGCCGCTCACGAGGGCTGGAGACGGCCCAGCCCTGCTCTGTCAGCCCAGCGCTGAGCCGATCGGTGAGCCCGAGGATGGCCTGGGCCATGGTCTCGATGCCCGTGTCGAGCAGCAGCTCCAGGCAGGCGCCCAGGCCGAAGATCTCCATGGTGGGCAGGGCCGCGTACTCGAAGCGGGCCGCGTCCGGGCGCAGGGGCTTGCCGGGGCGAAAGGGCGCGAAGGGCTCGGCCATGCTCAGCCAGGAGGTGAGCGGGCTGTCGCGCTTGTCGAGGTGCTCGGTGCGGCAGGCGAAGAGACCGATGCCCTCCATGCCCAGCATCCATTTGTGGCTGTCCGCCGACAGCACGTCGATGTGGGCGGCGGTCATGTCGAGGGGGAAGGCCCCGAGCCCTTGGATGGCGTCCACACAGAAGAGCGCCGGGTGATCAGCCAGGGCCTGGCCCAGGGCCACCAGATCGAGGCGCTGCCCGCTGTCGTAGAGCACGAAGGGCACGGCCACGAGGCGCGTGGCCGGCGTCACCCGATCGAGGATGGCGCTCAGCTCGACCCGTCCGTTTTGCCGAGGAACCACGACGATTCGCGCACCTCTGCGTTCCTGGCGGTACCATGGAATCTGGTTCGCAGGAAAGTCATCCTGGATCACGACGATCTCGTCCCCTGGGCTCAGTGCCAGCCCTTCGGCGACGTTGATCAATCCCTGGGAGGTGCTGGTGCTCAGAGCGACTTCAGCCGCCGTGCAGCCCAGCAGCCGTGCGGCCTGTGATCGCACCCGTGTCTTCTGCTCTTCCCACTGCTTCCAGCCGGTCGAGCCGTTGTGCAGGCATTCGTCCAAGAACGCCCGCACCGCGTCCGCCACGGGCTGGGCCAAGGGGCAGACCGCAGCGTGATTGAAGTAGATCCAGGAAGCGGCGACCGGGAAGGCGGCTCGCAGTTTGGCGAGACGGTCGGACATGTGCGCTCCGGGCGTGGTGATGATCGTTCTGCAGACGCTGGGGCGCCCGTTCTACACAACCCCGGGCCAGGGGGCCACGCGGGCCCAGACTCCGCCGCTCTGGCCGGGGTCCTGCAGCTGCTCTGCGCCCGACCCGACCGCCTGGAGGCTGGTCTGGTCATTCTCGACCAGGGTCTGACCCTCGATGAGGGCGTGGCCATCGACGTGGTGGCGCGAGGTGTTGGGGGGACGCCGGTGCTGATCTTGCTGTGCGGCCCCGACCTGGCCCAGGCCATCGGGCGTTGTGCCGGTGTCCTGGCGGCCTGGCATCAGGGGCGCTTCCTGCTCGATCGGCTCTACGGCGAGGCCGGCCTCGTGGCCGAGCAGACGCCGCGCTTCAGACTCATCTCCCGGCGCTTCTCGGCGACTCGGCCGGGCGACCTGCTGCAACTGGTGGGGGGCTGCGACGTGGTGTTGTTCGAGAGCCAGGTCGTGCAGGCGGTCGATGGACGGCCCGAGCTGCATCTGCTCCCCATGGCCCGTTCAGGGTCTGCCCCGGCCGCCGAGGTCCAGCCGACGGCGCGAGCCCAGCCGACGGTCGCTGCACCCGCACGGACGACCCCACCCTCGTCTGCCACCTCGACGCCGCCCCCAACCCCAACCCCGCCACGGGCTGAGCCGCGAGTGGCGCCAGCCCAGGCAGCACCGACACATCCGTCGCTTCCGGCGGGGGACGAGCTGATCAACCCGCTGATCGGGGCCGGTGCAGCGCCCGCCGCGCCCGTCCGCCCCGAATCGGCTGCTCTCACCGAGCCTCCCGTTCGTATCGACCCGCCCGTTGCCAGCCCATCGACGACTCAGAGTGGCCCGCCTGCCCCTGCGGGCCCGTCTGCTCCTGCCGAGGTCTCCCAGGCCGCGCCGGCGACGAACCCCGGGTTCCCCATGGCCGCGCCGGCGACGAACCCCGGGTTCCCCATGGCCGTGGCGCCGAGCCAGGCGAACGGCGGTGACGAGAGGCCGCTGCCCGCGATCGATGACATCGACCTGCTGGTGCGCGCCGAGGCCAGCCCCGAGTGTCGGCGGCTGTGCCTGGCCGCTCGCGATTCGATCCGCTCGCTCTCCAGCCTGGTGAGTCAGACCATCGAGCCGGACCGCCTCTGCTTCCTGGTCGACGGCGTGCTCCTGGCCACGTTGATCCCTCGCGGGGACAGCCTGCAGCTGCGGGTGGGCGAAGAGGGAGGGCCTGCGTTCGAGGTCCACGACGACGAGAGCTTCAACGCCAGCCTGAACGCCACCTTCAGCCACTACTTCAGCCGCTTCGCCGTCCGCGCCTGAGCGGCGCTGAGTGACGCGCCAGGGGTTGAGCCGTCAGGCCGCTGTGGACAACGACGATCACCTGGGGCGCGGCCTGATGATCATTGGCCTGGCGGCACTTTGCAGGGCCAGCTGCGCCGACCTGGACGCTCCCCGGGCGAGCGCTGTGGGCGAGCCGGTCGAGATTCGACTGGAGCAACTCTCAGGCGATGCCTGGCGCCTGCTGCCCGGGGTCGGCGAGGTCCTGGCCGCCCGGCTGGAGCAGGCGCGCCTGGACGCAGGTGGTCACCTGGACCAGCAGGGCATCGACGATGTTCCGGGCGTGGGTCCCCGGCTGCTGGCCCGCTGGTTGCGCCTGCAGGCTCGCTGACCGTGGGACGGATCCGTTAGCATCCCTGCCATCGTGTCCCCTCACCATGACAACATCTGCCCTTCATCTGACGATCACGCCGCTCAGGTGGCGCTCGAGCTGGTGCGTCTGGCCCTGGCCGAAGACCTGGGCGACGTGGGCGACATCACCACCCAGCTGACCTTCGCCGGGCAGGGTGACGAGAGAGGGCCCCACGGTCGCGCGCGCATCGTGGCCAAGGCCACGGGACGTCTCTCCGGAGTGGCCCTGGCCTGCAGGGTCTTCGAGCTGGTCGATCCCGCTGTGCACTGTCGGGTCGAGCGAGGGGACGGCGCCGCGGTCGAGCCTGGCGATCTGGTCCTGGAGGCCCATGGCCCGGCGGCGTCGCTGCTGGAGGCCGAACGGACCGCGCTCAACCTGCTCGGTGGCCTGTCCGGTGTGGCCACCATGACCAGCCGTTTCGTCCAGGCGGTCGAGGGCACGTCGGCCCGCATCGTGGACACCCGCAAGACCACCCCGGGGCGGCGCCTGCTCGAGAAGGCGGCGGTGCTCCACGGCGGCGGCCACAACCACCGCATCGGCCTCTACGACGAGGTGCTGCTGAAAGAGAATCACTTCGCCATGGCTCCCGACAAGAGCTATCGAGAGGTGGTGGCGCGGATCCGCCAGTTGTCGCCAGACGGCCTGCGCATCACCGCCGAGGCCCGCGACCTCGACGAGGCCCGCTCCGCAGCCGACGGAGGCGCCGATGTGATCTTGCTGGACAACTTCACCGTGGCCGAGCTGACCCAGGCCGTGACCGCCCTGGCCGATCATCCCCGGCGCGCTGGCTTCGAGCTCGAGGCCAGCGGCGGCGTGAACCTGACCACGGTGGGGGACATCGCCCGCAGCGGCGTCGAGCGCATCAGCGTGGGCGCCCTGACCCACTCGGCCCCGGCCCTCGACCTGTCCCAACTGCTCGAACCGCAAGACGACGCTGCGAGAGGATCGACGCCCCCAGGCGGTGCGCCCTGATGAGGGCGGGGACGTCGGTTCATCGCACCATCGCCATCGACGGCAACCCGGCGTCGGTGCGAGGCTTGCGAGCCATGCTGGCCTCGTTCCTCGACGACCGCAGCATCGAGAAGCACGTGCGCCGGGCGGTGGTGCTGGCCTTCTCGGAGGCCCTCGACAACGCCGTCGAGCACGGCATGCTCGAGCGCCAGGGCTCGCTCACCATCTGGCTGCGCTACTCCCCCCGCTACATTCTCGTGGCCCTGCGCGATTCGGGCAGCCACCAGGCGCCCCTGGGCCACGCTCACTCGCCAGACGAAGACGCTGAGCGAGGGCGGGGCTTCGAGCTGATGCACAAGCTGATGGACGTGGTCAAGGTGCGCACGTTTCTCGATGGCGGCACCCGGGTCTCCATGTTGCGCCGCCTGGACCAGCGCCCTTGCGACTGAACTGGCCACGGTGGCTCAGCGCACCCCTGCTGGTGGCCTGGACGCTGATGATCGGCTGGCTCATGCTCAGCACGAAGGTCACCCAGCTGACCATCACCCAGAGCAGCTACATGAACAACCTGGGCCACGCGGTGGTCTTCGGCGTCGAGGCCATGTTGCTCGGCCTGCTCTGGCGCCCCGGCCTGGTCGGGCGGCCCAGGTTGGTGTGGTGCACCGTGGGGCTGGTGGCCCTGGCCTACGCGGGTCTGCTGGAGTGGCGGCAGGGCTTCGTGCCCGGGCGCACCAGTTCGCTGGTCGACATGGTGACCAACGCCATCGGCGCCCTGGGCACGCCCTACGCCCTGGCAGACGGCCGGCTGTTCTGCCAGCGAACGCTCGCCGTGGCTGTGGCCGCGCTGGGGTCGGCGGCCCTGGCGACCTGGCCTCTGGTGTGAGGGTGGCTTGGGCCGCCGCGGATTGGCTCCGAAGACCGGCCCACTCTCTGGAACAGAGGCGGGGAACGTGTCGAGCTTGCGGACCGGAGTAATGTTCGATACGGTCCCTCAAGAGGAATAATTGACGCCTTCGTTCTTTAGGGGAAGATCATATGAGCAGAATTCTTGGTAGGTCGGCTGGCTCGCTGAGTGAGCCGTCAGGCCGGTCGTTGGCAGCAATCCAAAGGGTTGCTTGCTTGGCAGTAGTTCTGACATGTGCTCTCGTCGGACGAGTCTAAGCAGATGACTTTGGAGACGGCGGCGGTCTTGTGACCCCTCCCAGTCCTGAACTCATTGCTCAGGTGAACGCCCTTGGCACCGTGGCAGCCGCAGCCGGGCTTCCGGTTATTGTCACGACAGTGAGCGGCGTGACCTTGCTCAATGGCATGCCTGTTTGGGAACTCGGCGCTGCAGAGGGTAGTCAATACGATGCTATCTCCAGCTTCACACAGCCCCAGAGCGTAGCCATCAATCTGAGTTCAATTACATGGGGCGACATCGGAGAAAATGACCCCGCGGATGTGGCGGAGCTTGTGAACATCGCCATCCATGAATCTGCTCATCAGGCCTTCGCAATCGCGCTCATACAGGGCTGCGCCAGCGACGTGCTGCTGTGGAGCATGGTCGTCTTGTGCCACAAGCAACACAGCGGCAATGCCTGCAACGAAAACTATGCCTACTCAAGGACCGTCCGCGAGCTATGCGAATCACTAGAGGATCTTCCACCTGGTGGGCTGCGTGACGCGATAGAAGTTGAGCTAGCGGAACAGATTGACGCCTGCGTAAAGTTTGAGGCTGCTTGTGTCGCTGCCAACGCCAAGTGTGGTCCACCGTCCATGATCATGCCCCCTGATCACATTCCGTGTGGAGGTTGCGAAGCATGCTCGGAATGCGAATAAAGATGTCAGCTGCAACAAATGGCCAAGCTTCGTGGCTGCTGCACTGGACAACCGCCCTGCTGCTCGTCGCCGGCGGCTGTCAATTACTCCAGGCACAGACGCCCACTCCCGTACCTGATGAGCTCTTAGCATGGGCGTGGGGACACTCGAACGCCGATGTGATTGTCCTGCCGACCCAGAATCCGCAGCACTATGTCCAGGCTGAGGTGCGATTCTATAACGCTGACGGCGACCCAAGAGTCGAGCTGTCTTGGCGGTTCAAGACGGCCAACGGCAGTGGTCGCAAGACGAGCACCCACGACGTCTCGTTTCAACCCACCGGGGTGTGCGGCCGAGCTGGCAGCACGGACGTGATCTACGTAGTGGGGTGGTCTTCCCGGGCCTCCAAGGTTCTCGTCGAGGAGTGGCGATTGACGAACTTTGCGCTGGCCGAGACGATCACCCCCAGCGGCAAGACGATCGTCTCTCTGGCAGGTCCGACCGTCGACCGCACTCTGCTCACTGCAACAGATGAGATTCCACTCGTCGCAGGCGTCGCAGCGAACCCATGGTCGGATCAGCTCTACCTGCTCGACAACGCCTCCCCAAGAGCAGTCCACGTGCTGGACATCGCAACGGGCGACTTGGCCCCCACGCCGCTTGTCACCGAAACTCAGCAACCCGCTCTTGCCGAGCATCGTTCGATCTTGGCTGGCCTGACCGACCAGGGCTTCGTGGTCTTCACCGAAGAGCGGCGGCGTTGGGTCCGCCACGGTGTCTCTAGTTTGCCCCAGACTGTGGTGTCCCTCCGCGACGAGGGCCTCGATGGAGTTTTCGAAATCGTGCAGGCGGTGCCTGTCGATGTCTTCAACGCGACCTGGGTCAATCGCTGGGTACTCGACTTCAGTGAGCCGTAACTCGATTCACGCCGCACTGTTGAGCATTGATTTCCAGCAACGCTACCACGGACGTCGGTCTGCCCGGATTCCAGGAGCATTCCATCTTGGTCGCCTTCAACGGTCAAGCCTGCGGCGCCGTTCCGCGCCCGCAACGCCCGATCCCTAAGGCGTCATCGCCATCGCTCGATGAACCTGGGGAGGGTAAGGGAATGCAGCTGCTTGGTCGCCGCTGGGCAGACAGCAAAGCCTGTGCCCTCGAGTAGGCCTCCGTCGTAGTAGACGGCCGCAGTTAGCCGTGTTCACCCAAGGTGATTGTTGCTCGGGCGAAGGGAGCCCACGACGCGGGCCCAGGGCTTTCGCTACCCTCCGTGCTCGCGGGCCCCGCGCAGGGCGGAGGCTCCCCAGCTCTCGCACTTTTTCCATCCAGGTCGCGTCATGTCCCAAGCTGACGAGCGCCACGAAACGTGGGTCTCTCCCCTGGCCGAGCGCTATGCCAGCGCTGCCATGCGTCGCAACTTCTCGGATGCCACGCGCCACAGGCACTGGCGGCGGCTCTGGCTGGCCCTGGCCACCGCCGAGAAGCAGCTGGGCCTGGAGATCAGCGACGAGCAGCTGGCCGAGCTGGCCGACCACCTCGACGACATCGACTACGAGGCGGCCGATCGCTACGAGGGTGAGCTGCGCCACGACGTGATGGCCCACGTGCACGCCCTGGGTGACCAGGCCCCAGCGGCCCGTCCCATCGTGCACCTGGGCGCCACCAGCTGCTACGTCACCGACAACAGCGAGCTGATCCAGATGCGCGACGGGATCGACATCCTGCTGCCCATGGTCTGGGCCAGCATCGCGTCGTTGTCCGACTTCGCTCGGCGCTACGCCCACCTTCCCACCCTGGGCTTCACCCACTTTCAGCCGGCCCAGCCCACCACCGTGGGCAAGCGCGCCTGTCTGTGGATTCAAGACCTGGCCGACGACGCCCGGCAGCTGGCCCGCCTGCGCGACGAGCTGCCCTTCAGAGGAGCCAAGGGGACCACCGGCACCCAGGCCAGCTACCTGGCGCTCTTCGACGGCGACCATGACAAGGTGCGTCAGCTCGACGAG
>Ga0209992_10000430_pt1 | contig 56500 bp, 48 predicted proteins | sample 2SBtaG_2_FD_182564 | JGI IMG/M metagenome (GOLD analysis project Ga0209992, IMG submission 182564) | Deep subsurface microbial communities from Kolumbo volcano to uncover new lineages of life (NeLLi) - 2SBTROV12_ACTIVE470 metaG (SPAdes)... | ecosystem: Environmental > Aquatic > Marine >... | reverse complement strand
CAGATTGGAGACCGACGACCGTTCGATTTAGCATACTGATTGGATTGTTCATTTCGGTCTAATTACAAGGCTTGAAAACTAAAATTTTTTTAAACAGAGCGCTTCGAAGTCCCGGCACGTTTCAGCCAGGGAGTACCTTTCTTTTCAGTAACTTACAGAGTGTCAAGCCATACCTTAGCCAACGTTCGACGACTCCCACTATTTCTTTTAAATAATTAATTAAGAACATTGCTAACTAAAAATTATTAATACTTTTTCCAGGTAATTCAGGATAAGTTGAGACACTACCCGGCCACAATATAACCCGGCCAATTAAGCATACTCACCAAAGGAAGCAATACCCGCCATAATCGATGGATACCCCCTAATCGATGGATACCCCCACACTTGTTTTTTTGGCATAGGGTATGCCCCACCCGGTATTAATTGAGACATACCCACCGCTCGACTTACCCCCATCCCTGGCGTCCAGTCACCCACCCGCCCTAATGTAAACCACCACTTGTTTTTTTGAGGTAGGTCCAGCGGTGGACCTACCTAATGAACACTCCCTTCCTTCTCTATCTTCCTTTTTAGACCTTGCCGATACCCATGGCTAATAACCTGAATCATGTCCTCAACGTCTCGTTGGGACTCTTCCGGTTCCGAATAATTCGCGAGAAGTACGCCGGTTAAATGCGACAAACACGACAGCAGTTCTACACCGCGCAAGTTATTTTTTACCGCAACACCGCCCAGTTCTTCAAAGAAACGTTGCCATTTTTTCTGTTGCTTTTCTAATCTCAATTTATCGATTTCCAACGTCATTTTTGTCTCCTTCATTCATTAATACTTTCATTACTCAGAGATCCATCCGCCAATATCTGAGCCTTACCGTTAGGTGTCTCAATTGATATGGTGGGATCGCAATCACATAATCCCACACGATAAATTCCGCAGTAGCTATCGTGCCGTACAAGCAGATGACCTAAAACGCCATGATCAATAAGACCATCGGCCAGCGCCTTGTTGATTCTTTTCACATATTCGTGCATTTTTTCTCCTAAATTAGTGTTCAGAATATTTAGCTTTTCGATACGCATCGGCCAATACGGCCTTATCTTTTGAGATCGGATCTGGACAGCTTGGACTGTTTGGACCCGATTTTGGCATAACCGCCTTTTGCGCGCGCGTTATAGGCGATATAGGAGAGCTATCCAAACAGTCCAAACCGTCCACATTTTTACTTAAAATACCTACGCCGATGTACCTAACGGTGCCCGATTTCTTTTTATCGAAGCCATTGGTCACCATACGTCCACCAAAATTTGTCGTATTTAATGCTGAATGCCCTGTGTCGAGACACCATTGCTGATACCGCTTATAAAGATCCGTCGCATTGGTAGTAACACTATCTTTGCAAACGCAACACTCGGTAATAAATTCGCCAAGGACATCCATTTCGGTGCGATACTCCGAAACAGCATCAAGTACTTTCTCCGGTGGATTTAGCCCATGTTGCCGCCATTTCAAGCAACCTTTCACTGCCCAAGCCAGAATGCCGGATAATTCAACACGCAGCTTTTCTAGTAGGTTCGGGTCTTTTTCTTCCTCTGTGATTTGCTCCGTGAAAGGGATCAAGTGAATTCGACGCCAAATTCCGTTGTCTGTACCACTGATTACAGGCTTGTGATTTCCACGGATAAACAGCTTAAATTCCGGTTTAAAATCGAAGAATTCTTGGCGCAAGAATCTCGCTGTTAAAGTGTCTCCGCCCGTCAAATCCTTAATTAAAGATTCATTAAACCGTTGGCGTTCACCTGTCTCATTCGCGGCCACAAAGCGTGCTCCGGCCAATGCGGCAATATCATTTGGCACACCTTTCCCGTTCGACATAATGGTTTCAGTGCGCGTGCCTTGCCCATAATCGCCTAGCAAATTTTGAATAGTTTCGATAAAAACGGATTTACCGTTGGCGCCAGATCCATGCAGAAAAAAGAAGACTTGTTCGCTGGTCAATCCGCACAACGAATAACCAACTACACGTTGCAAATAATCCAGCATTTCGGTGTCATTACCCATTACGCGGGCAAGAAATGACTCCCAAAGCTGACTACTTGATTCAGGATTAAAAATTACCGGTGTAATCTTGCTGCACATCCTGTCTCGATTATGAGTGTGCAATTCTCCCGACTTAAGGTTGATAAGTCCGTTACCGCAATTTAGCAACCATTTATCTGAATCAAACGCCGACAACCTGCAGGACACATCACATTGGGCAACGCTTAACATTGCCCTCAACCTTTCACTAGACTGTGACTTTCGCGCCCACTGAAATAGCTCTTTCTGCTCGTCTTTGCCTGAATCCTTGATTTCATCGAAAATCTTTAGCGCGGTAAGCTTTGCTTTTTGCATCGATATTCCTAAACTATCTGGCAACCAAACTTTGCCGTTCCATGCCATCCAGCCACGCTCCGGTGTCCATCGTAAATCATCGCCATGTGATTCAATCAGTCTGGACGCGTTGGCGATATCGGTGTCAACAAATGTGCTCATGGCATCGTCTGCGCCAAATTCGTCCAATAACTTTGCATCTTCGTTGCTTATAGGCATCCCAACCTCCTGGCTTTATTCATCGTTTTCGCTGCTTTTCTAATCGTCAGCTTGTCTGCAGCGCAGTGGACAACGCTTTGTCTCCGGTCATAGCTGGCAATAATCAAATGATTTCGTGCGGTGTTTATTTCTTCAGGACTCGGGCCTATTGGCTGCTGATAAAGTGTGTCATTCACGGGAAAGAAGTCTTGTGGCTTTAGGCCAATGGCTGATGCAATTTCCTCAAAACAACAGCCTCCAAAGCAATGCAAGATCACCTTGCCTTCGCTGGTTTCGCGAATCGTTAGGCTCGGCGATCTGTCGTCATGTGCAGGACAGCACGCTATCCACTTTCCAGCGCCATTTGACTTGACTTTGTGGAGACGCGGTAATACCACTTGAATTGGATTCATAGCGACAACCTAACCGGCGGCCGAGTCAGTCGATTAGCGGATTTTATGAATCGGTACGCTTGAATCCACGACAAACATTCGCGACAATATTGTTGTCTCGAGAATTGTTTCTCGAATGTGATACCGCAATTGAGACACGTCGCCCGGTGCACCACGCCGGGCTGTCTTTCGATGGGTTTTTTCATGACGTACTTCCATGTTAAGCCGCTTCAGTTTGAGAATTTTTCTCGTCGATTTTCTTCTGAAATTCTTCAATATCGACGTATAAATGCTTGCCGACTAGCACAAACACGGAAGCAAATCCATTTACGGGAATCGGCTCACCTCTGGAATTTTTTCGTCCTTCTACAGAACAAAAACGCAACCAGCGCATTTGAGATTCCGTGAACGATGGGTATTCTCGGCAGAAATCTCTAACTCTTCGTAGATTTTTCATATTCGTCTCGCGTGTAGTTAAATGACACGAAACAAAATAGCACAGGTTTTAGCGGGTTTTTGTTACCGTTAAAAAATAGGGCTTAGCGCTAAAAAAAAGCAGTTAGCGCTAAATTTTTTGAAGGGTGGTTCTTGCTTTTTCTAGGGATTGCTTATTCTTTTTTTGGGTTTAAAGGTGCCATCCATACCCATGTGAGCTTCCAGGAAAGGTGACCCAGTTGCGCTTGATTTTATCCTTGTTAAAGCTTGGCCTAGTGAATTAAAACTAAAGGTTTGGTCTTCGCAGTAAGGTGAAGACCAACGAATTCCTGTTGCGCTGACTTCTTCAATAATCCAGTACTTTTTGTCGTAGGACTCATGGTTTTCTATGATTTCACTAACTAATTCTTTACAGGTTGGCAGCTTGTCAGGGTGCCTTCTGGGCATGAAAACCCAAATTTCAGTGATAAGCACATGAAGCTTAGATTGCCGTTTCTTTTTCTCAACCATCACATGCCTCCAAAAACAGTTTCATTCATATCCTCTACCAACTTTGTCGCGTGGTCCTGTGTTAAATGCGAATACCGCTTTACCATTTGTAAGGTTTTGTGGCCCAAAATTTCGGCTAACTGGCCTAAGGTTGCGCCCTGACTCAAAAGGTAACTGGCCGCTGAATGACGGTTATCGTGAAAGCGATAATTTTCAATATCAGCGCGTTTCATTGCTTGACGCCAAGCTGTGTCAAAATTCATAGGTACATTTTTGCTCTTGGCTGGGAACACATAATCGGTATCGATTCGACGCACTTTGTTTTTTTCTTTGATCAATTGAAGCGCATGGCTAACGATTGGGACCGCTCGCCTTTCATCGTTTTTGGTGTCTTCCAAAATAATAAGACGCCGGGTCAAGTCAACGTTTCGCCAGGTCATCCCAAGGATCTCGCCTTTTCTCATTCCAGTAGATAAGGCAAGAACTACGATTGTGTACAAGTCTTCGCTCTGACTCTCTCGACAAGCCTCAAGTAATCTGTTTCGCTCGTCTTCGTCCAAAAACCTAATCCGGCCTTTCGATTCAGCACCTCTTGAAACATTCGCCACGGGTGATTTATCGATCCAATGCCAATCATTTTTGGCCGTTTTGAAAACGTGAGAAATCGCCGCGAGATATCGGTTAATTGTTGCCTGACTTAATGTGTTTCCGTATCGATTCTTGCGAGCCAGTAATCTTGATTTCTGGTCTGAAATAACACCCGGTGTTACCGAATCAAGTGAATAATCTCCAATCTGTTCACGCCACCAAACTAAACGGTTTTTCGTATGTGATTGGTCTTTGTTTTGCTTTTTGTTGGGAAGCGTTTCCGCTAAATAGCGGTCAATCATATCCGCGATAGTTCTCCGCCTTGCTTCTGTCGTAGGCACATAACGCCCTGCCTTTAAAGAAGATTCCGTATCTCTGGACCAATCCTTCGCGTCCGTCTTTCGATCAAATGTCGCGGTGTAGGTAGGCTTCCCATGGACACGGATTTTTACACGGTAGGTAATCTTGCCATTTGTCCCAATTCGCTTCTCAAAAGTCGCCATGATGCCTCCTGGGAACTAGTGTCCCAAATTTGTCCCATTTCGCTTTTTTTGAGTATTTTTGAAACATTTTGAAAGCTAGAAAATTGAGTCTAACTATCTGTTTTTATTGGTGCCTCGGGCCGGAATCGAACCGGCACGGCCGTTCAAAGCCGCGGGATTTTAAGTCCCGTGTGTCTACCAATTTCACCACCGAGGCAGAATGTACCCAATTAAGAACTGAAATCTTTATCGGATAGATCGTATGGCGGAGAGGCAGGGATTCGAACCCTGGGAGGGCTACAAACCCTCAACGGTTTTCAAGACCGCCGCTTTCGACCACTCAGCCACCTCTCCGAAAACCGGTGACAGATTACCCCAATTCATCGAGCCAATCTACAATAATTTTTAGTTTTCGCAAGACTCTCCTTCGCAACTATCCTAAGTTTACAGTTGCATCAAAACTACAGTTTCGCTAATGTTTCCAAAGACATGCGCCTCCGCTGGCTTTATCGATTTCATTTAACCTTTTTTCATGAGCCTCTTGTTCTATTTTACTACACCGAACAACTATCAGTGGTGGTCGATGTTCCAGTTTTGAAGGTCCAGCCGATTCTAATTGTTCCATATCTTCCTGGTCATCTAACTCTAGCGAAAGTTGGCCGCCGGTAAGACTAAGATAGACATCTGCCAAGATTTCCGCATCCAATAAAGCACCATGCAATTCTCTTCGAGAATTATCGATATCGTAGCGTTTGCAAAGTGCATCGAGGCTATTGCGCTGACGTGGATGCTTCTTTCTAGCTAATACGAGCGAATCTTCGATCTGACAATAATGTTCCATTGATTCGACGTGCCCACCAAGCAAATTTAATTCGTGATTAATAAACCCAACATCAAACGGAGCATTGTGGATAATGACTTCAGTTCCTTTAATAAAACTGATGAAATCGTCCACTATGTCTTTGAAAAGTGGTTTGTCCTTCAAAAATTCACGATTTAACCCATGGACTTCAAGAGCGTTTTCATCGATATCACGCTCTGGGTTCAAATAAACATGAAAGCGGTTGTCCGTTAGCCGTCTATTATTGATTTCAATACATCCAATTTCGATAATACGGTGGCCTTCCAGTGGATCTAACCCTGTTGTTTCTGTATCTAGTATTATCTGGCGCATATTAATCGCTCATAGGGAACATTGTTGGGAAAAGCAGTTTTGCCTAGTATTTTTGTTTAATTGAGCCGAATATTAGGCAAATTTAACAACAAATCTACCCAGCGTGCATTCGATCCCCTGGAAGCAACCAAAAAAACTATCATGTAAAAACGTATTTCATCATCGTAAATTGGAAGACAAGTCAAGGCTTGCTTTTCCTTGCTTATCACCTAGTTCCTAATAGTTTCCTATGATATCTCGTCCATAGCTTTGTTCGCCAAAGCATCTGCTCTGTCATTTCCAGGATCGCCGCCGTGTCCTTTGACCCAAAGCCAATTAATGTCGTGCTGAGTGATAGCTTTATCCAATATTTTCCATAGGTCTGCATTTTTTACAGGGGCACGACCACTGGTTTTCCATCCACGGCGTTTCCAGTTCTCGATCCATTCGGTAATTCCCTTTTGTAGATACTGAGAATCGGTGTACAAATCAATTTTACAAGGTTCATTCAATGTATCGAGGGCTTTAATAGCTGCCATGAGTTCCATGCGATTATTAGTCGTATGATTTTCTCCGCCATAAATTTCTTTTTCGAAACCTTTGTAAATTAAAACAGCACCCCACCCACCTAAGCCTGGGTTTCCACGGCAGCCACCATCAGTATAAATGGTAATTTGTTCACTCATCGCTGTGTATCGAAGATGAGGTTTCAATGACTCTTGATCCGCTAAACCTTTGCTTTGTCACTGCCGCCCATAAAGGTTTCAATGGAATTAGGGTATATCTTCGTTTTATAGCTTTGACTGCATAGGCCAATGAAAAAATGGAAAAATATTTCTTCTTGAGCATAGTGGGTTGAATAGTAGTAAGTTTGCTGTAAAACTCCACGCTTGTTTCGGTTTCGAATTTCAACAAATGTAGCCAATCGATGATTCTGGAGCGCCTAAGGAAGTGTCCGCACCATGGTATTTTTTTCCTTTGGCCAGGTAGGAAATGGAGCAATCCGTAGATGCTAAGTGGATTGAAACCCAACAACAACAGTTGTCCTTCCGGCTTAAGCACCCGGTCCACCTCCCGTAAGACTTGATGCTGATCGTGTACAAACTCCAAGGTATGCGGCATGATCACGATATCAATGCTCTCATTACAAATTGGAATCTCGTCGAGATTGCCGATCACCATAGCAATATTTTTTTGGCAACCTGGTTTTCGATCATAAACTACAATATTGGAAAACAAATCTTGATCTAAAAATTGATCTTCCCAACCCAAATAACCAATCTGTAAAACTTGTTGATTATACGATATCCGCAGAAAACGGGAGAGAAATTTTGCTTCCATATTCAATAACGTTTGCCCCCTCGGAGTCTTATACCAATTACAGAATGCTGGTCTCTGGTCGATAAATTTTTTACAACTTTTGTTTTCGTTCATAGCATTGATGGTGTCAACCCACTAAACTTCTAAAGTATTCTCATTAATAAAAGCACAATATCCGTATGATCAGATTAAACAGATTGCGTATAGGTTTAATTTTAATATTGCCGTTTGTATTATCGGCATGCGTGCAAAATAGCAGTGTATTACAGGAAAAGTCCACCGAAAACATTAAGATTCGGGATGCCAATGATAGCTCGAATAATACGATTACATTAAACTCCACTCAAACTCTTCCGTCTATCCAAGAGCTCCTACAAAGTAGCCAACAACATCCAGCAGAGATAAATGAAACATCGATCGAAGCCAAGGAATACTCAAATTTGTGGAATCGTCTTTTTTCCCTGTATTCACTACCTCAATTTAAGCATTCAAAAATAGATGTTGAAATAAATTGGTTTAAAAAACATCCAGACCATCTTGCCCGAGTACAAATACGTGCTGAACCCTACCTACACTATATCGTCGAACAAATAGAAAAAAATGAATTACCCGGTGAAATAGCTTTGCTCCCTGTAATAGAAAGTGCTTTTCGTCCCTATGCCTTTTCACATGGGAGCGCGGTTGGTATATGGCAATTTGTGCCTGGTACCGGTAAACGCTTCGGGCTTCAAAGAAATTGGTGGTACGATGGCAGAAGGGATGTTTACGCGTCTACCCAAGCGGCAATTCAGTATTTAAAACACTTGCATGGAAAATTTGATGATGATTGGTTGTTGGCGCTAGCAGCATACAATTCCGGTGAAGGTCGGGTATCAAAAGATATTCGTAAAAATAAGAAAAAACATAAACCAACAGATTTTTGGCATTTAAACTTACCACGAGAAACCCGCGCGTATGTACCGCGACTACTTGCCGTGGCAGAGGTATTCAGAAACGCGGAACATTACGGTATTAAATTACGATCTATTCCCAATAGACCAGTATTTGAAGCCGTTGACATTGGCGCCCAATTGGATTTGGGCGTTGCAGCAGACCTAGCTGAAACAAAAGCGGAAGAAATATTTCGATTAAACCCTGGTTACAACCGTTGGGCTACAGCTCCAAAGGGGCCGCATATCTTATTAGTTCCAGAACAGAAAGCGGAAACATTTAAGGTGAACCTCGCTAATCTGGACGAGAAGAGCCGGATAAAATGGACTCGGCATAAGATCCGAAAAGGAGAGGCGCTAAGTCTAATTGCTAAAAAATATGGAACAACATCGTCTGCGATACGACAAATCAATCATATCCGAGGGAACCTCATCCGTGCTGGAAAACATTTATTGGTACCACTTGCAAAATTGAACCCTGCTTACAACCAAAACCTGCTAGCCGCGTCCCAGAATGGTATCGGCAAAAAAATTCGATATACAGTAAGATCTGGCGATTCGTTTTGGAAGATTGCCCAAAAACATTCCGTAAATTTGCGAAAATTAGCAAAATGGAACAACATGGCGCCACGCGATACGTTACGCCCTGGGAAAAAGTTGACCATTTGGACCAAAACTCCTCCGAAGCAATCTCACATGGCACTCAACCCCATCAACCCTTTTCATACTATAAATTACACCGTCCGTAGAGGAGATTCATTGTATTTAATATCGCGCCGATTTAATGTAAAAATTGCAGACCTTCGTCGATGGAATAGTCGAAAAATCGGAAAGCATCTTAAACCCGGACAAAAACTCAAAGTCCATGTGGATATTACTAAATCGACGACATGACTCAATCCAATACATGGGAAATAAGCCCGTCGGCCAGCTTGGGTTCAAACCAGGTTGACTTAGGCGGCATTACTTTGCCTGCATCAGCAACCGCCATTAAGTCTTCCATACGAGTCGGAAACAGTGAAAAAGCAACAGCCACATCGCCACTGTTGACACGTTTCTCCAACTCCCCTAGGCCCCGAATTCCACCGACAAAATCGATGCGTTTATCGGTTCGCGGATCTGCAATACCTAATACCGGCTCCAACAAATAATTTGCAAGCAGGCTTACATCAAGTCGAGCGACGGGGTCAGCAGGTACCAAATTCGGTTTTATTTTTAAACGGTACCACTGACCGTTCATATACATTCCAAACTCACCCGGTTGCTGCGGAGAGACCCTCATCTCTTCTTTGTTGGAGCTGAAATCTCCTTCGATTCTGTTCAGAAACTCGGTTGACGTCAGACCATTTAAATCTGATATAACCCGATTGTAATCCAATATTTTCATCTGATTGTGAGGAAAAATAACCGAAAGAAAATATTGGTTCATCGGATCCTTCGAAAAATCCTCGATTGACGACACGCGAGAAGCTGCGGCAGAACGGTGATGGCCATCCGCGATATAAATTACTTCCAGAGCACCGAAATTATCAGTAAATTTATCAATGACCGCAGGGTCTTCAATTATCCAAACAGTGTGGCCAATACCATCTTCCGCCACCAAGTCATAAACTGGATCTGAATCGGTCACGCGTTCCAAAAGCAAATCCAGATCTGGTTTGGATCTATAGGCCAACAGTACAGGTCCCGTTTGTGCTCTCAGCGCTTCAATCTGGTTTACACGATCATTTTCCTTGGCTGGACGAGTAAATTCATGTTTTCGGATACGGTTAGCGTCGTATGCCTCCACCGATGCCCCCGCCACTAATCCTGTTTGCATATGATCGTTCATCGTTAAACGATACACATAGTAGCGGGGTTCCTGATCCCGAATCAGAATATTTTCTTCTATAAGTTTGTTCAAGTTTTCCGCAGCTTTGGCATACACTGAAGGATTATACGGATCAATATCTTTTGGAAGGTCGACTTCAGCTTTAGAAATATGCAGAAAACTCCAAGGCTTCGCTTGGGCGAGCCCACGTGCTTCCAGACTGTTCAGTACATCGTAAGGAGGCGCTACAACGTCTTCAGCATGCTCAGGAACTGGGCGTAATCCTGCAAATGGGCGTATTAATGACATATTTGATCTCTTTAATTCATTGATGATTAAGCGATATTATACTTTCCTACTCAAGTGTAACCAGTGTACACTTTTAATGACATTGTGAACTGATTCTAGAACATGCACTTACAGTCTGATCGGTAATACAAATAACATCCAATATTTGCTTATATCACCCAAGGCTTTTGGTAGTCGAAATAGTTACTTTTTATGATGTATTCTATTGGCAAAGCCTAAAAACATTTTTAATCATCGGAATCATTAAATGGATCAACGATTTACCGTTAAAGACTTCATTCTTTTTTTATTTCTGACAATACTTTTTGTGACCTTGTTGTTAGCGATGTATCAGATAGACCGACAGTGGCAAAAAATGTCTAAAATGCAGGATATTATGGGAGAACAGGCGAAAGACTTACGCCAGTTAAAATCGCTCGTCCGTAATATTGGTCAACAAACAAGAAATGAATTACTGACTCATTCTGTTCGCTCTGGCAATAGCCAAACGGAAATTCCTCCTGCTTTCCAGCGGGCCTACAAGGTTACACAAAAACCAGACTATAGTGAAGGCGATTGGTTAACCCAAGCCTTTGGTGTCAACCTGAAGAGCTTGACGCCTTTTATATCTGAAGACGCTTACTCTTCGCAAATTCAGGACTACGTCTTAGAAACATTATTAATAAGAAATCCACAAACGCTTGAATGGCAGGGTTTAGTAGCAAAATCGTGGAAAACCAGCCAAGATGGCCTGACTTTTACTTTTCAACTACGCGAGGACGTGAGGTTTTCTGATGGCCAACCTGTAACGGCTAAAGACATTGTTTTCAGTTTCAATTTCATTATGAATGGAATGATCCGAGCACCTAGAGAACGGGCCTACTACAGCAAAATTGCAAACGTTAAAAGGATTAACGATTACGAAGTGGTTTTCCAATTTAAGGAACCTTACTTTGAGTCACTAGCGCTTGCGGGTGGCATGCCAATTTTAGCGAAACATTTTTATAGTCCTTATCTGGAAAGACCCAACGACTACAACCAATCTAAAGGAATATTGTTGGGATCCGGGCCCTACCGTTTACCTGATTCCAATGGTTGGACGCCGGATGGAGGCTTCATAGAACTTGAACGGAATCCTCGCTACTGGGGCAGCGTGCAACCCAGTTTTGATCGTTTAATCTGGAAAATTATCGAAAATGACAGTGCTCGCCTAACAACTTTTCGGAATGGTGATATCGATACTTACGGGGCTAGGCCTCGAGAATATCAAAGGCTTTTGGACGATAAGGAGCTAACTATTCGGACAATTAACGAAGAATATATGAGTCCAGTCGCCGGATATAGTTATATTGGGTGGAATCAAAAACGAAAAGAAAAACCAACGATATTTGCTGACAAACGTGTGCGCCAAGCTATGACTTATCTTACCGATCGCAAGCGTATTATCAAGGACATTTATCTTGGCTATGCTGAAATTGCCACAAGCCCCTTTAGCCCGCGTAGCAAACAGCATAATCCTGCTCAAAAAGCACGACCATATAGTCTTGCTAATGGAAAAAAACTCCTCAAAGAAGCAGGTTTTGAAGACCGCGATGGCGATGGGTTACTTGAAAACAAGCAAGGAAATCCCATGGAATTCGAATTGGTCTATGCACAAGGGAGCGACGATACAGAGCGCTTGGTGTTGTTCTTGAAGGACATGTATGCCCGCGCAGGGGTCTCACTACTTCCAAAACCCACTGAATGGTCGGTCATGTTGGACCTTTTGAAAAAACGTGATTTTGATGCTATCACCTTGGGGTGGACTGGCAATCTGGAAGGTGACTTGTATCAGATTTTTCATAGCAGTCAGATTGATGATGCTGGCAACAACAGTATTAGTTACGGCAATGAAAAATTGGATCACCTTATCGAACAGGCTCGAGCAACAATCAATGAAAAGGACCGTATGCCTTTGTGGCAAAAAGCGGAAGCGATCATCTATGAAGACCAACCCTATACTTTTCTGACCCGGCGAAAAAGTCTAGCATTCATTGACAAACGCATCCAAAATCTAGAAATAACCAAACTTGGGTTAAATCTCAGTATCGTCCCTGTCGAAATCTATTCCCCAGCCTCGAAACAAAAGCACTGAGACCGGTCCTGAACTTAATGACCACCTACATACTACGCCGTTTGTTGTTGATGCTCCCTACTCTATTCGGCATCACGCTTGTGGTTTTTACTGTTATGGCCGCTTCACCTGGTGGCATTAGCGCACAAAGTCTAATAGAAGGGCAAAATCTGGATCCTGAAGCTAAAAGAGAAATCGAAGCGTATTACAATCGGATTTATGGTTTGGACCAACCGGCACCTATGCAATATCTCCGCTGGCTCAACAATATATCCCCCATTGGATTTACTTTTGATGAAAATAGTCAGCTCGAGGGGTTTTCCCTAACCAAAGGCACAAATCTGGGACAGAGTTTCAGATACGGAAGGTCGGTTAAGGAATTATTGAAGGAGCGAATTCCCATCACATTGCTACTCAACCTAATCTCTATTCCACTCATTTACGTCGTTGCAATCAGCATTGGAGTCCGAGCGGCGACGCAACGCGGCAAAACCTTTGATATAGCTAGCGGGACAGTGATGCTAACCTTATGGTCGATTCCAACCATGCTAACGGGTGTTTTGTTGATAGGTTTTTTCGCCAATGTCCAATATTGGCGCTGGTTTCCTACTGGAGGGCTCAGTGACCGTAAAGTTACCGACATGGCTTTCCTTCCTCACTGGGAATCTTTGTCGGGTATTTTTACGTTATTCGGGGCGATTGTTGTGAGCTGCACGATCATGATTGCCATGAGTCGATCGAAAAATATTAATCTTCGTTTGTATTTTATGGCGAGCATAGGACTTACCCTGGGCTATTTAATGGCTAACTCCTTACCCGACGCCAAACAAAGTCTTGTTTTGTCAGTTCTTATATCTTTGATCGGTGGTACGATTTTACCCTTATTTGGCATCATTTCTCACCAAGGCTTTCGAAGCGTCGCCATGGGAGGAATAGGTATCGCCGTTGGTGTGGGTCTCACTAATCACTGGATAGACACTGGATTTACTCGCGGTTTCCTGCTAGATCGCCTCTGGCATTTGACGTTGCCAATTGTATGCCTTTCTTACGGAGGGTTTGCCGCACTTTCTAAACTGACTCGAACTGCGGTACTTGAAAACCTACTCTCGGACTATGCCCGAACGGCACGGGCAAAAGGGGTGAAAGAGGTACAGGTACTTTGGCTACATGTGTTTCGTAATAGCCTACTTCCATTGATTACGGTGGCCGCCAGTTTACTTCCATCGCTTTTAGCCGGTTCGGTTATCGTAGAAAGTATATTTAGCATCGAAGGTATGGGTAAGCTCGCGATTGAAGCGGTGCAAACAAGAGATCGGGAACTGGTGCTTTCCATTACTCTACTTAGTGGAATGCTCACCCTAATCGGCTACCTGGTAGCCGATCTCATCTATGCCGTTGCCGATCCGCGCATCAGTTATGAATAATTCAAGTTCCAGCCGAAATAACTCTCAACGTTCCTACGTACAGCAGGTCGTTCGAGATACTTTAAAACGCAGCGGCACGAAATTTGGACTTTTCTGGATTGGAATCCTCATATTCGTTTCTGTATTCGCACCATTTCTCGCCTCCAGCCATCCGTTGCTGATTATTAGTAATGGCCATTTTAATAGTCCTACATTAAACTATCTAACACCCGGCGATACGGTGTTGTTGGTTGTTTTTCTGTCAATTATACTTATACACTTCACACCGTTTAGTGGTTCAATAAAAATAACGACCTTTGTTTTTACCTTTGTAACTGGTCTGGTACTTAGCTACACCTTTGTTTCCCCTCCCCAACTAACGATTTACGAGCAGTATCGAGAGAAACTGGCAAATCAAAAACAAGATTGGGTACTATTCGCGCCAATCCCCTATTCTCCAAAGGATTATCTTCGTGATTACGGTGATACCGGCTTGGAAGCACCCCTTAGTGAAAGTACGAGAACACATTGGTTCGGAACAGAAGAAAATGGTGGCGATGTACTGAGTCGTATGATCCACGCTTCTCGAATTGCTTTAGGGATAGGTTTTGTCGCGACCGGAATATCCATGGTCATCGGTATTTTCATTGGTGGTCTAATGGGCTATTTTTCTGGGAAAGTCGATATGTTTGGTATGCGTTTGGTCGAGATATTCGAAGCAATTCCCACATTGTTCCTACTTCTAACATTTGTCGCGTTCTTTGGTCGTAGCCTTTATATTATGATGGTCATCATCGGGATTACGAGTTGGCCTGGATTTGCACGGTATATTCGCGCCGAATTCTTGCGATTACGTACACAGGATTTTGTTCAAGCAGCAATTGCTTGCGGTTTACCCTTACATTCGATCTTATTCCGTCATATGTTGCCCAATGGTATTGCACCACTTCTGGTGGCTGCGAGTTTTGGCATAGCTTCAGCAATTTTGGCTGAAGCCACTTTGAGTTTTCTAGGGCTTGGTTTAGTGGGAGATCCTTCGTGGGGACAAATGCTTAACCAGGCAGTACGTTCGTCGAACTTCAACTGGTGGATGGCAGCCTTCCCCGGAGGCGCAATTTTTTTGACGGTATTCGCCTACAATCTGATCGGCGAAGCACTAAGAGATGCAATAGACCCTTATTTGAAAAAATCGTAATATTATGAAACGCGTGTTCCAAGCCACCGACATAATCGAAGCAAGTATCGTTAAGGGCTTATTAGAGTCCAATGGAGTTTCCGCACACATTTCTGGGTACTATCTTCAAGGTGCTATCGGAGAAATCCCTCCCACTGGAAATACCGCGATCTGGGTCGAAGATAGTTTTCATGCTAAAGCCCAGCTTATTGTCGAAGAATATCAAGGTTAAAAAAAACCCTCTCTTGGGGGGAAGAGAGGGTCAAAAGGAGGGTTTACTGCAACAATTCCATTTAAAATCTATCTCCCACTGTATCGAACTAGCAACTCTATACCACTACCTGAATTCCGATACCCTGACCGATAAGGTTTAGATGCCGGAATTGGACAATCTCGATAGCTGGGTTTTCCTGCAAAATGCTTAGGAAAACGTCTTTTTTTTTCTAACCTAAATGCACCAGCCTGTCGGCTAGAGGAGCGATTATGTTGATGTACCTGTCTGTAATTATCGCGATCTCGTTTATCTTGACGCCAAACTCCATGCTTAACACGGTGATTTATAACCGGTCTGTATATTTCTTTGTAAATGGTTTTAACGATCACAGGATTTGAACGCCTTTCATGATCCGCCAAGGCTTGTCCGGATAACAAAAAGAACGTTGCAACAAAAGCCAAAGTTTTTGCCGAAAGAATTAACTGCTTACGCATAATGAACTCCCTGCGGTACGATGCCGCTTATCTGATTCTCGGATAAAATGATAAGCCTTAATCCCTGAACTTGAACTGAATATTAAATATTGTGTTCTCTCGCTACAAAAGTTGCGGGAAATCCATCCCTACGTTGGTTTACTCTTTTGTCAAAATACGTCACTTTCTAACAAACAACGTCACTAACCTAGAAAGGTAAGGCTATAACTCATTGCTTTAATAGAACAAAAATACGGCACATATGATGCTGATAAATTGTTCATGGAGCAATCTCGGTACGATTTTTATTATCGCCGGAGAAGATCTCGCGAGCGGCACCTTATTTCATGTATCCGTCACGACCAGCGATGAACATATCCTACCAAGTTAGAGATAAACGTTGGGACATTTCTGGTGAATTTAGTAAATTCGCAGGTAATGTCAGTTTTAACCGCCGTCGGTGGATAATATCTGAAGCAGCCATGCAAATGGTTGTATTAGAGGTGCGCTATGAGTATCGATTTATTGTTAAAATTTCACACATTATTTTTGTCGCTTTGTCCGATTTTATTGTTGGTCCTTGTGATACAGGGGCAAAATATCTCTGATTATTTCGAAAAAAGACGAACCAGATTGTTAAAGTTTAAGCACCACAAATAACTGGGACAAATTGTAACTTCCAAATTTTCGTAGTTTCCAAACTGATCCGATGCAGCTACATATTGATGCGAGTTAATTTGTAGCTGCATTCCAGTCAAGGCCACGCTTATGTTGAAGTGATTCCACTCTAGATCGCATAGATACTAGTCCATCGCTGATTTCGAAAACTTGGCTTTTCCACAAAATATTTCTTGTTAATGGCTCTATGCGCTAGAGCTTTTATATCAACATATTTAGTGTGTAAAACCCGTTGATACGTCCTATCGAAAATAGCTCCCTACTAGATTTCAAGCCTGTTTATAAAAATATAAGCCCCTCCGTTGCGTGGTGCTCGACCTCGACGAGTGAAACCGCATCAACAATGAATCCTGTATAAAAAGACTTTTCTTGAGAAGAATATACCTTTACGGTAAAAGCCTTGTTGGCCGGATTTACCGATTGCTTTTGCCTGTTATAATCAATCTGCTTTATTAAATTGGGTCATCAACCCCTGATCTCCGCATGCAGATTGCCAAACCACTTTTCAGCTATCGCCGTTACTGGGCTCATAAATTTACACCTGCTCCCTTTCTTCCTATGTCGCGCCAAGAAATGGATGACCTCGGCTGGGATTCGTGCGATGTCATTATCGTTACAGGGGATGCTTATGTCGACCACCCAAGTTTTGGGATGGCCGTAATTGGGCGCACGTTAGAAGCGCAGGGATTTCGTGTGGGAATCATTGCCCAACCAGATTGGAACAATACAACAGACTTTAAGAAACTCGGTAAACCAAACTTATATTTTGGTGTCACTGGCGGCAATATGGACTCCATGGTAAACCGTTATACAGCCGAGCGCCGTATCCGCTCCGACGATGCCTATACCCCAAACAACGAAGGCGGTAGGCGTCCCGACCGTTCTACTATCATTTATACGCAACGCTGTCACGAAGCCTATAAGGGCGTGGCAGTTGTCGTTGGCGGTATCGAAGCAAGCTTGCGTCGTATTGCACATTACGATTACTGGCAAGAAAAGGTACGACGTTCGATCTTGTTAGACTCAAAGGCAGACATCTTGCTTTACGGTAATGCTGAACGCGCTATTGTTGATCTCACTCATCGCTTGGCGCAGGGTGAAAATATTAAAACAATAAGAGATCTGCGTGGCACAGCATTTACGATCAAGGGAATTCCAGAAGGTTTCACGGTACTCGATTCTAGTGAGATTGATAAGCCGGAAGCTATCGATCCACATATTAACCCTTATCAAGACACGACCAAAACAACAGATTGTCAGGCCAAAGAACAAAGTAAAGCATCCGTATCTCAAAACAAAGTGGTTCGTTTTGAAAGACAGCTACATGCATTGGATAGATCCAAAACCGTTGTCCGCCTACCTGACTTCGATCGGGTCAAAAAAGACCCAATGCTTTATGCCCATGCTTCTCGTGTATTGCATCAAGAATCCAATCCTGGTAACGCTCGCTCTCTTGTCCAACAGCACGGTAGTCAAAAAGTCTGGCTCAATCCTCCGCCAGTTCCGTTGGAAACACATGAGATGGATAGGGTTTTTGAACACCCTTATCAACGCATCCCGCACCCGGCTTATGGAGATGCCCGAATCCCCGCTTACGAGATGATTCGTTTTTCCATTAATATTATGCGCGGTTGTTTTGGTGGTTGTTCCTTTTGCTCGATTACCGAACACGAAGGACGAATCATCCAAAACCGTTCAGAAAAAAGTATTCTCAAAGAAATCGAAACTATCCGGGATAATACACCTGGATTTACGGGCGTAATTTCAGATCTGGGTGGACCCACCGCCAACATGTGGAAATTGGCCTGCAAAGATAGAAAAACAGAAAAAAGCTGTCGGCGTTTGTCCTGTGTGTATCCAAGTATTTGTAAAAACCTGAATACCGACCAAATGCCGCTGGTTCATCTATATAGAAAGGCTCGCGTAATTCCCGGCATCAAAAAAATACTGATTGCCTCGGGTTTGCGCTATGACCTTGCTGTAGAAACACCGGAATACGTCAAGGAGTTGGTTACCTATCATGTAGGCGGATACCTTAAAATCGCCCCGGAACATACCGAAAAAGGCCCATTAGCCAAGATGATGAAGCCAGGCATGGGTACTTATAACCGCTTTAAAACGATGTTCGAAAAATATTCGAAAGAGGCTGGTAAGGAACAATATCTAATCCCCTATTTCATCGCAGCACACCCTGGTACTACCGATGAAGATATGATGAATCTTGCCCTATGGCTAAAAAACAATGGCTTTAGAGCCGATCAAGTACAGGCATTTCTGCCCTCACCGATGGCTATGGCCACAGCCATGTGGTACGGCGGTAAGAATCCGCTTCATAAGGTTAACCGGACGTCTGAAACGGTCGTTTCAGCCAAGGGTAGAAGACAACGTAGATTGCACAAGGCGTTCCTGCGTTATCACGATCCAGAAAATTGGCCAATACTCAGAGAGGCATTGAAAAAAATGGGTAAAGCCAATCTGATAGGCAATGGGAAACTACACCTAATACCCAGCTACCAACCTGCGGGAACAGGAAATAGTCCAGAAGGTGTTCGCGGTAAAGCCACAGTACGACCATTCCTGACCAAACATTCATCTAATCAGGACAAACGATCGATTTCTTCGCGGTTGCGCCGAAATACAAACTCGTCAAAAGCAGGCAAAAGACGTCGATAAGGATGTTCTGCTTGTCTGTGGCTTCACCGATGTAGTTTGTAGAGTATATCGAAACTAATTATTTGACCCGGTCATTTGTTCAGTTAAATCTAAAGGTTTACCCTCCAGACCATAAGGCATTTGTATACCAATGTGACGTGCCAGTGTCGGAGCTATGTCAACGCTATGAGCCTTACCCGATATTTTACCCGGCGTTACTCCCCAACCGTAAAATATCATTGGAATGTCCCGATCGTAATCATAAACTGACCCATGGGTTGTACCTTCGTCCACAGTTAGAATACAGTCACGGTGTAGCTGAAACACAATATCGCTACTCTTATCATCCGTTTGAGAGTTTCTCAATAAGCGTGCTATTTCTGTCTTTCCTTCTCGTATCTCTTTTCTCGTCCAAGCTTCTTTGATTATCGATTTTTCTGATAATATCTTATCGAGGGTTTCCACAACTTCATCATAATTAAGACCATTTTCTGCAATATATTTTCTACTGAGCGAAATGTCCGAAGCTGAGAGCTTAATTAAATTATCTGGCAAATCAAAAGGAAAGGTATATCGCCAGTAGACATCCCAGTTTATCCCAAGCAGAAAGGGCCAAATAGGTATTCTACCTTTCTTCGGACAGGTGTTAATAGCATGTTCTGTTCTATACTCGGGTAATTCCGCAACACCGTGATCTGCAACCAAAGTGACAAGTACATTACCAATGCCGAGGTTGGTTTCAAGATCTATAATAAATCCATCCAACATTGTATCTATATTCTTTAGGGTATCTTCGGATTCGGCACTCCGAGGACCGTAAAGATGGCCTACAGTATCTGTTGCCGATAAGGTAATGATTAATAAATCGGGTTCGGGTCCTTCGCCTAATTTTTTGTGGTCGCGAATAAGTTTCGCGAGTGCGATCGTTTGTGTATCGATTACTGGGGATCTGTATACTTGCCAATATATATCCTCTTCGTCACCCTGAGCCAAAGGGTGACCACTCACTCTACCAATCTCATCTGATTCGCCAGGATAATCGTCTTCGCGATAAGACCCTTCTGGATGCTCCCAGGTTTCCGGCACAGATTTCAAATGGCCATCTAGTAGCGGGTCTATTCCATTAAATCTTTCAATATATTCAGGAAGAGAAGCTGTATAGTAACCGCTGGACGTAAATCTACCCGTAAACCGATTGTACCAATAGACGCCATCAGCATTATGTCCGCCCATTGTAATGGCCGCACGGTCTTTGCCGCCAACCGAATAAACTCGGGAATTTGGATAATGAGACTTAAGCCAATCACCAAAAGTACTCACCTTTAAATTGCGTGGTGACCGATTACCATGACCACCCAATTCGCGATAGGCATTATTGTTGTCATCAACGCAATACCGCGTTTCAAAGGACTCATGATCGGTATAGGTATTGCCTGGAATGCCCGCGCGCCCAGGAGACATGCCAGTCAAGATTACCGCATGACCAGAACACGTGGTGGTAATACCGTGGTCAAGATCAGCATCAACAAAAACTCGACCTTCCCGAGACAATTTACCAAGGGCTCCTGGCAATTCTTCAGTAACCCGATCCCGGCGCAATTGATCGACGACAAATACAACAATTAGTTTTGGTGCAGCATAGATGTTGACTCCTGAAACCAGCAAAAATAAAAGCAATAGGAATCTTAACATTGAAGTTTTTGGTATGTTAGAGGTAAAAGCAGATTACCCTCAATATCCCACCTATAGTACCCGTTCTTATCCAGTACCTTCGAACAAAAAATACTATCGTCGGCAGACGTCGACGCTATTTGATTCTATGGTATCTAAAAAACCAAGTCCATATGCTGAGGAAAACAAGCGAAAGGTATTGAAGCTATGTTGTTTGAGGCGAATTACCCGATTATGATTTCGACTTGATCAGCAGAACCCTTATTTCCAGTACATTGCGCTAGTGGCGAAGATTCCAAAATTAACCCATAGTTGTCTATGAATATTAAGCTTTTGAATACATCCTCAGTAGCACACCACTTGTTCACTCCATGTTGCGAGCAAAACAGATCGATCAAATAGATTGGTAATCACCATCTTTTAAAGCAGCAGCAACCCCACCGCCATTCAAGAGTTCCGCAATCCGTTCACGATTGGGTAGAGTCGAATTCTCAATCTCAATAACCAACTGCTTCATCGCATCTTCCGCACGAAGATAACGAACTGCAAGTTCTGCGATAGCTTTCTCAGACATTTGCTCAAACCAGTCAATGCCTTCTCGGTAAACAATCCGGCTTGCGAGTTCCGAGGCAATAATGCGAGTAAGAAATGCAATCGGGATACGGTTAAAAAGATTGTCCACAGTTTCGGTGAGTACCGGTGGTAAGTGTTCCTTTACCAACCGATGAGTCAGCACAAGGTCTTTCTCTTCCATCGTCTCGATGACTTGAGTAATCGCATCGGTGGCGCGGTTAATTGCATGGCTGGTGCGGCCACTCAATTCCGGTAGCGCTGCATTGGGTTTATGTCGCTGTTCTCGAAACAATGATTCGGCCTCAAGTTTTGCTAATTCACGCAGTTTATCTAGCACCTCTTGAACAAACCGATCTTTAATTTTTAAGAAATCTTCTTCAATGAGTAACATACTGGCAACAATTTCGTAGCTACTACAAATCACACCACATTTATTCGCCGAACTATCTTTGATTATGATTACACCTTGTTCCGATAGTTTTTGCCGTGCTTCCGGGGTAATAAACAGATTAGCACCTTCCACAATTACTCGACTCGATGGTTCGCCCTTATCATTTAGAAAATGGTTCCAATTGCTTTCATCAATAGTACGGGGTCGGCCGCCAGCTGGTATGAACGCGTCTGCCATTAACCGGTTGTGAAGAGTATTTCGTGCGTGCATACCTCCAGGTTGATCGATTGTTAATTTTTTACCACCTGAACCCAATCTTTTTGGATCAAAATACTGTACTGGAAGTTCTTCTTCAACTAGGCGTAAAAGTTCCTCGACATTTAAACCATCTGGGTCTTCGATGCACCCACTACTGTCAGCGATACCCACTATATGGACGTTATCACCAAATTCTCGGTGTAGCAGTCGAATTTCATTTCCTGCCACATCACCGTCAGGACCGCCAGTCATCTTAACTGAAAAACTTTGTTGGCGTGGATCGATACCACAGTTCCGTAAGGCAGCTTCTAGAAAAACAGTAACACCTTCACTCGTAACACCATATAACTTATGATTGATACCAGCGCCAGGCTTAGAGCTCATAAAAGCATTCGGAATAGGATGTCCTCTATCGTGCGCGCGTTCAACCGTCCAATTAATTAGACTATTGGACATATTTTCGTCGGGGCCAAGATAAAGTAATTCATCCTGCCCATAGAAATCTTTATTAAATCGTTTTTGTTCGGAACCGTTAACGGTAAGATCAAGCAATGAGTCTATATAAGCGCGGCCGACCCATTCGCGGCTACTCTTAGGGTGCGCTAAGATAACACCTTTAGCCCCTCCTTCGGGTATATCCTTGTTCTTAAGTTGTTGGGCTTGAGCCAATCCGTACGTTTCATCATACAATCGTTCAGTTTCAAGCGCGTATTGCTCCCGGCCCAGCGGACGAACAATTCGGACTCCGCCGCGCGCAATATCGCGAAAACGCACATGGAATCCATCGAATCCACGTCCCGAAATAAAGAATACACCGAAGGGATTTTCTTCTCGCCCTTGTGCCTTCAAAAAAGAAGGATCGATACGCATTGCCAATGCAAAGCGATTTGGAGCGTATACATTACAGCGTAGTGTCATCTCCACTGCGCTGAGAAGGGTTCGAAGAATCTCATAATCATCCGGATTTTCAACACCAGTATTGAATCGCTCTATCAATTGCGAAGCATTTTTGGAGAAATCAGAATAGCCAACAGTTTTAAACCGGAGCAGAAAAAAGACTGCAATTTCCTGAGAGTATTTGGCATAGCGCAACACTGTTTGTGAAATACGTTCTCGAGAAAATGCTAAGGAATCACGTTTGACTAATAGCTGATGCACTAAATGACTAAGCGCAACTAGGGTTTCAGCTTGTAAAAGATCATGCCCGGGCAAATGATAAGAAAGTTCTAAAACTAATTCATCGAGATAAATTAGTCGATTAAGATCACGTTTCATTCGTTGCCATTGTGCGCTATTGGGATCTATGATTTCCCCTGATTTGTGAACGAGAAAGCTGAGTAATGAAATGACTGTAGAATCGTCTTTTTCGAAACTATCGAGATAAGCACGCTGAATATCAATACCATGTTGCCCAAGGTATCGGGTAATGCGCTCAAACAACAATCTCTGGTCCACATGACAGACACCAACAGCAATACTACTCAACCCTAGTTCGCTTCTGTTTTCCAATCGGACTTGGCTATTTCCAGAGTGACGAATATCCTCTACCAGATGGAACTGTTTACAAATTTGTTCGGGAGGAGTCGTTAGAAGGTAGTCAGCCGAACAAGTATCAAAGTGTTCTTGGAATTGACGTATGTCGTCTATGCCTCCTTGTTGTTGCCCATATTCCAGAACAAAGGTAGTTTTAGCGTTTTGGATCGAATTCTTAGAATCAAAGGGAATACGATCACCAAAATCGAAAACATCCAACACCCGGCTACTATCGCTTGCTGTGTATACGTGAGCCGAACTCAGTGGCTTTTTGTTCGGTAAACGTTGCACGAAGTCGCTTAGCTGTCCGGGGTAACTTCTATCACTAATAAAGGTGTAACACTGTCTTTCCTCATCCCATAGTGTTAACGCTTGGGATAAATCGCTAGCCTCCGCCGCGATAATCGCCTTTATATGGTTTAATCGAGTATATTGATTGGTATCATGAAAATAGGCCGGTGGCATAGTAGCCAAAAATCGTGGCACAACATCATCCGCAGTTTTTCGCAGGCCTTCAAGTAACTCATTAATTACTTCGGACGAATTTGATTTGGTATTTAAAGCGTGTTCGGAAATATACGTATTTGTATTACTAGCAGCGTTTGCCATTGTAGTTTGCGGATTAATAAACTAGTGAAATTCTATTTATTATCCTAGCAGGCTTTTGTTGATTTATGTTTTGGGTTTGGGCTTCTAATGCTAACCAAGGTTTCTAGTCGATTTTCCACTATGGCGATAGCGCGTATCCATTAGTGGCTTCTCTATTAACGTGTTCAATCTACGATAAAATAGGCTTTATTGCTATTCCTTGCATGTGTCTTATCTGAGTTTACGCGGCAGGGACAGGGTGAATGGTTTTTTGATAATTGCCGATAATCTTACGTACATAGTTCTGAGTTTCACGGTATGGAGGAATGCCCTTATATCGCCGAACTGCCGATTCGCCCGCATTATAAGCGGCTAACACGAATTTAACATTACCGTTAAAATGACGCATTAACCAGTTTAAATACGCCACACCCCCTGTAATGTTCTGCACTGGGTTCCAGATATCCTTTACACCAAATCGTTTGGCAGTTGCGGGGATCAATTGCATTAAACCGTGGGCGTTTTTTGACGATAATGCCGCGTAGTTGAATGCTGACTCGGTCCCAATCACATAGAGAACCAAGGCCGGGTCTATACTGAATTCAGGCGCTATTACACGAACCCAAGTTTCAACTTGCTGTTTTGAAACAGACATTCCCGGCTTGAAAATAGGACAAGATTTATCGGTTTGGGGCGAGACGTTTTCAAAGCGCTTTGACATCATCTGGCCATGTTGACTACCCATATTTGCAGCCCGTTGAAACCAACCGACCGCGATTTCTAAATCACGCGGGACTCCTCTGCCATTAAAGTAAAGCCATCCGATGCTAAAAACAGCATCCTTATCTCCTTGAATCGCAGCTAAACAATATAAACGATAAGCTTCCCTATAGTCCTGCTTGACACCAAGAGCACGTTCATAGCGAACTGCCTTAGACATTAATGTCTGTTGGACAAAGGGAAGTGAATCAGCTGAAACAAGGCAGCTAAAAGACAAAATAACAATCGTGATCAGTTTTTTTAAGTTCATAATCTGCATACAGCACAGATTAAGCCAATAATATTTCCCTAATTAATTCAAAGAGATATTAACTTTATACAAAACCAATCACCAAAAGTGTAAACCCAATTGACAATTCGGGCGAAGACATTGTCCATTTGGCCAGTTATTGGTAGAAAAATAGGCTGAAATGGATTTCTAGGAGGTTTTCAAGAATAGAAACCGTCATGAGATTAGCTGTTTTGAGACGGTTTTTAAGATTATAGGTGGCTAATAGATATACCCTTTAGCCATTTTATCGGAAAAATTAGTTGAAATGGATTTCTATCCGTAATTTCGCTATTCCCGCATCACAGCCTACATCGGTAATTTCATACTTTTCCAGTATCTGTGAAATTTAATTTCCCATTTGGAGCTTTGATTGGCATTTTTGAGATAATGTACCAAAAAACAACTTAATCCAAATTGTTTAATGATGGAAACATCATCGGCATAACGCACGAGATGCCGAAAATTTCGAACTCTTAATCGAGGCGACAGAGATTTTCTTAAAACCCTCATGTCGGCAATGTCGATCAGCCCTAATTTATCTTTTTCCATCAATAGGATATTTCCCAAATGAAGTGACCGAAAATATACCCCGTTTCGATGTAGGTTAGCTATAAACTTTGCCAGTTTCAGTAAGAGTCCCGGATCGTATGAATGCTCGAAGACCTGGCGTAAAGTAGATCCTTCCAGTTTTTGGTAAATTATGATGTAGCGTTTTTCTTCTGGACAATAAGCAATTTTATCAACCGTGACGGTTGGTATCCCAAGGTGTTTTAAGCATTCAGCGTTTTTTTTGAATCGTACTGCATAGGGATTTAGAAAAGCTGAAGAAAAATAGCTTTTCAAACGAAAAATTTTAATGATCTTTTTGTCCGATGTTTCAACAACTTTTTTACCAAATTTGTCTTTTTCCAAAATCTTTGTGTTTCCGTCGAATAAACGATGATATTCTTCTCGAGAAATTGTTTTCATTTTGCTACGCTCAAGTATTCGGAAGCTTTCTAATAGACGCCATTGAGAGGAAAAATGGTTGCAACGCCATTTCCACAGTAGTCCCTTCATCTCCGATCAGGTTCGCATAGACCTTTCGGCATTTAATACGGTAGGACAACAAGTATGCATGTGTTTTAGGTGATTAAATAGTGTTAACAGCCATTATTAAGCTAAATTCGATCAAAACATTCCCGTTCAATCCATAAATTTGTGTTTTTGTCCTCAAGATTGCTCAAAACTATTGAGTATTTGATTAAAATGGTCAAGAATACCTACCTTTGGAGGAACGCGCTCTAGACTGCCTGAAAATAGAGTTTTTTAACGACCGCGTTTTGAATAATAAATGCCTTGGCTGGGTGCCCTGGTAGTAATAACAAACTTTTTTAATCGACGTGTCGGAGGATCGAAATGTCAACTGTACTGATTGTCTTAATCGCTATTTTGATTGCCTATATTATATATATGCTGGCTAACTCTTCAGGAGATATCCCTTCATTTGGGGCACCGAAAACTGAAACAGGTACCAGCAAGAAGCCGACTAAAGTACAACCAAAGCCAAAAGCAACACCGAAACCGGTAACCGCATCCGGTAGCGCTGAGGAAACGAAAGTAGCCGCATCGGTGTACAAGAACCCCGAAACCGGTGAAACGGCGTCCAACCCAACCAACTACCGATTCGCTAAACGGTGGATTAAAGACGCTTTAGTATCAGAAGGTTTATTAGATCGCCGTTACAGTAATAACGAACTCAATAAACCGGAAGTTAGCAAACGTGTCAAAAAAGCGCTGGACCAATTTAGAGAAATGGATAAATATCAGGATGCGTAAAATATGATAGCTAAGATGCTATTACCCCCTGCTTGACTTCCCAACCAGGGTTTTATCGTTCCACAAAATACGTGGCTCTCGTATTACTGTGTGATCTCGGGGAGTATCAGGCTTAAATCATATTTAAATGGAACGTGCGAGGGTCAGTTTGGCAGAAGTGAGCCTCGGCGCAAGGTGATTTCTTTAAATATTTTCACTCGGTTCGCTTATGTTTTTTAGCCATCAGGATGCGTTTCGCGTTTGATGGGTGCGTGTAGAAAGTAAATTCAACCCAAGCAGAAGGGAGAACTTCCATTAGGTTTTTATGTGCAAAGAGATTTCGTACCCGAATGAAAGTTTTTGGGTTTTGAATTAGGTCAAGAGAAACTAGGTCTGCCTGTATCTCCATTTGCCGTGACAACCAGTTGCTAGGAATCATCGCCGCATACATCAATAGGACATATAAACCGTACGCGGGAATAGCTAACCCTGGATCTTTGCGGCTAGAAATCTTGCCAATCTTATTTTGAACGAACCAGCCTAGTATGAGGTGGCTAATAAAAAGCCCTAAGCACACCCCGATTATTCCCGCTGCAAATCCTTTGTAAATATGCCTTTCTCGCCAGTGACCAATTTCGTGCGCGACTATAACCACAATTTCGTCCGCGTCGAAATTGTTAACCAAATTATCGAATAATACAATGCGCTGAGTGCTGCTAAATCCTGTGAAATATGCATTCATTGCATTTGACCGTCGGCCTGCATCGGATATCAGAATTTCCAAATTGTCTATACCTGCACTCCGAGCAAGATGCTGAAGCCGATTTTCCAGCCTAATATCGTCTAGTCTCCTGAAGTCATTAAATAATGGGTCGATGATAACGGGAGCAATAATCAAATAGACCACCGTAAGTAGCATAACAATACACGTCGACAACACCCACCACCAGCGAGGCAAGGCAGCAAACAGGCCAAGGATAATCAGTCCTACCACGACGACAATAACCCAACTTATTCCAATTGTTTTTGAATAGTCGAAAAAGAATTCGGTTATAGAATCATGCCGTAGTCCGTACGACCTTGCGTAAGCAAAACGGATAAACGAGAATGGCAAACGAATAAACACGAGTCCTAGAAAGAAAACAGTAATTACCAATAAACGACCAAGCCACACATTACCTCGCGTGATTGAGAGTGCGCACTGCCCTAACCTCCCGAGAGGGCTGGCGGCAAGAAACCCCAAAAATACTAGGACAATAGAGCTCTGGACAAAGAAAAGTCCGCGGCGTACCGCATGGTAATTTGCAGCACGGGAAAGAAACTCATCACTGTAGTGCTCAGTGACGATCCGTTGCAATTCGCCATAATCAGCAGACAGCCCAACGGAAGCTGAAGTTACAAACGTTATACACCCGAAACAGCAAAGGACTACTCGAGTAGGCATATAGCGCAAAAGCCCGGCAAAAGTGTTCAATTTTTGATAGGATCTATGTGGTTACGGTTCTGTTACAACTCGACAAGTAATGTTAGCGCTCGATCATGCTCTCCTCAACCATTTTGCCACCGATTCGGTGGTATAACAGTCTTAATTTTAAATTTCTATTAGTACAAACTATCGTTTTGATATTGATTGTTGGTGGAACAATTGGTGTTTTATTTTTCTTTGAAAGACCCGCTCTGATTAGCCAACGTCAAGATCTTGTAAAGCAGGTTGGAGACTCTATCGTGGTTAACCTTGAAGGTCGAATTGCACAAACCGAAACTTTAGCCATTTCGCTTGCTGAACTCGGGGATGGATTAGAAAAAAAACCTGACCTTTTGATGAAAATTGTCCCACGATTACTGGATTATGAAATTTCCGATCCGCTCGTTGTAGGAGGCGGTATCTGGTCAGAACCCTTCGCGTTAGATGAGAAATTTTATGGGAGGAGTCTTTTTTGGGGTAGGAATGCCAAGGGAACACTCAATAACATGAGTGACTATAGCAATACAGAACACCCAGTGCATCATAATGAGCACTGGTATGTTTCTGCCTCGAGGCGGTTACCACACGAAGTGTTTTGGTCAAATGCTTACATGGGGCTTTACTCTGCAGAGTTAGTGGTAACGTGTTCTACGCCAATGTATCGTGATGGTTCGATATTGGGTGTTGCTACTGTGGATCTAAGACTAAAAGGTGTTAAAGACTTTTTCGATAGATCAGTACAAGCTATCGGAGGCTATGTATTTGCGGTTGATAGAAATAATAATTTTCTCACTTTTCCAAATGAATCTTTAATCAAGGCAAATAGAAACCGTGATCAATCGGACAAATCCACCGAATTTATATATGCGAATGAGCTTGGAGAAAAAGAGATATTATTTAAGCCAATATCAAGCGCACTAACATCTATGAATAGTAACATAGTAGAAACTCGTCGAATATTTTTAGAGAATGATATTCTTTTAGGCATTCCGGTTATGGTTTCTATTTTCCATATAGGCAAAACCAATTGGAAGGTTGTACTCGTTACTCCATCTTCACATTTTTATACAAACGCAGATACAGTCATCAAAAAGGTATCTATATATATTATAGCTATTGGATCCTTGACGTTAGTATTTCTATTTTGGGTATTGCGATACCTTATTACAAAACCCATCAATGACATGGCATCAGTTTTAGTAGAGGCTGAAAAAGAAGGTGATGCACATGTACATCCATTAGACGAATCGACTCAACACGAGCTTAGTTTATTTGCTAAAGCTTTTAATCAAAAAGCTAATGATCTTAAATTTACGAAAAATGAACTTTCAAGGAAAATTTCAGAATATACCAAAGTAAAGGAAGAATCTCAGATCATAGAAGAAAACCTACGAATTACGCTTGATTTTATCTGTGAAGCTGTCATTGTGACTGGGAATGAGAACCACATTGAAAGGATAAATTCCGCAGGATCAGAGATGTTGGATATTTCTCCTCAAGATGCGAATGGAACTTCTACCAGTGAAATTTTAACGCTATTAGACGCTGAGAGCAAAATAGTACTCGATAACCCTGTTCAATTAGTATTGGAGTCAGGAAATATTATTTCGCAATATTATGTTATTTTAAGAAAAATATCTGGAAAAGAAATTATCATCTCTTATGGCGCTGCACCGGTATTTGATGCTAATCATGAAATTGTTAGTGTAGTGCTGGTATGCCGGGATATTACCAAACAAAATCATTTTCAGGAACAATTTATCGAAGCGCAGAAAATGGAATCAATTGGCCAACTTGCAGGAGGGATAGCCCACGATTTCAATAATATGCTTGGTGGCATACTTGGGTCACTAGAATTAATAGAGCTGAAGCATGGCCATATAATTGATCTTAAAAAACGAATAGACAAATCTATGGTGGCTGCCAAAAAAGCGGCTGATCTGACTAGAAATCTATTGGCTTTTTCCAGAAAAGCCGTTGTCGATTCCTTGCCCATTGATATTCATAATACGATTCAACAAAGTATTGAATTACTCTCATACAGTACAGATAAAAGGGTTTTGGTTAAAACAAATTTCAAATCATCGGATTCGATCATTCTCGGCGACCCAATTCAAATCCAAAATGTCATATTAAACCTTGGTATTAATGCGCGGGATGCAATGAGCGATGGGGGGGAATTGCTTTTTTCTACCTACAATCAATTTTTGGACGAAGCATTTTGTACTAATTCATCCCATGAAATCTTACCCGGTAATTATCTGGTCATTAGCGTATCTGATACCGGTAGCGGAATGGAAGGTGAAGTAAGCGAAAGAATTTTCGAGCCCTTTTTCACAACCAAAGAGATTGGAAAGGGAACCGGCTTAGGGTTAGCTGCGGTCAGCAGTATAATCTTGCATCACAAAGGATTTATTCAGGTTGAAAGCGTTTTAAATCAAGGTTCGGAATTTAAGATATATCTACCTGTTCAGGAAATTCAGGTACCCGTCATTGATAAACCTCAGCTTGAACCCTTTCGAGTAGGTTCGGGCCGCCTGCTTCTGGTCGATGATGAATCCCTTATCCGGGAGAACCTAAAAGAACTAATGTCAAACTTCGGGTACGATGTATTAACTGCAGTCGATGGAGAAGAGTGCCTCAGAATTTATAAATCCGAGGGTGCCTCAATTGATCTTGTCATATTGGATATGGTTATGCCAAAAATGGGGGGGAAAGAAACTTTTGAAGCATTGTTCGGCATGGACCCTAATATTAAAATAATACTTGCATCGGGCTATACCAAACACATCGCTCTAAACAAAATGCTTAGGGATAAATCCTATGGATTTGTACAGAAACCCTTCAAGGTTGCTGATTTGAAGGAGTTGATCGAGAAAATACTGAATCCACATCTAGCATCCTAGTATTTCGAGCCTTAAGTTTCACTTATGAACCCATCGTTCGAATAAACATCGAAATTAGAGCGCGAGCATTAGATTACCCTTAAATTAGCATAAGCGACCATAAGCCATTTGCTGCCCGCATTTTCGAAATTAACTTGAACTTGTGCTCGGCTCCCTTCACCTTCGTTTTGTAAAACTATACCTTCTCCATATTTACCGTGAAAAACCCGCTGCCCGAGGGGAAACCCAAAGGCCGATACGGTTGACGACCTCGCCGAAGCTGAAGCGCTTACTGGCCGCCTGATTGTTGCCCTCACACGAACTTCTTGCAATTGTTTCGAAGGTATTTCGCGAATGAAACGGGAGACTCTAGGATATGATTCACGGCCATACAAACGACGAGACTCCGCATGGGTCACTACGAGCTGTTCCATTGCACGGGTCATTCCAACGTAACATAGCCTGCGCTCTTCTTCTAACCGATTTTCCTCTTCTAGGGACTGCTGACTGGGAAACAATCCTTCTTCCAAACCCACTAAAAATACCAGCTTGAATTCGAGGCCTTTTGCAGAATGTAGCGTCATCAACTGAACGCTATCTTCAAATGCATCGGCCTGAGCTTCCCCAGCCTCTAGCGCTGCGTGCGCTAAAAACTGTTCCAAAGGACTACTCTCGGAATTCTCTACATCTTCGATATCAAATTGACCGACCGCGTTCACCAATTCTTCGAGGTTTTCTACTCTTGCTTCACCCTTTTCCCCTTTTTCTTTTTCGTAGTAATCTATCAATCCGGTTTTTTTAATAAAGATTTTAACTTGTTCAGTCAACGACATTCTGTCGGTTTCCTGTGTGAGATTATCGATGAATCTTACAAAATTCATGACCGAATTAGCGGCTCGTCCAGAAAGAGATTTACCGTTCAAAAGCAGGAGAGAAGCCTTCCACATTGAACAATCAGCCATGCGGGCTTCATTCCGAATTTGATCCAGGGTACGAGTACCTATTCCTCTCGGTGGAAAATTGACCACACGCTCGAAAGACGGATCGTCGTCACGGTGAGCGCTGAGTCGCAAATAGGCAATCGCATGTTTGATTTCCGCCCGATCGAAAAAACGCAAACCGCCATAAACTCTATAAGGAATACCCGCTACCATTAATTTTTCTTCGAACTGTCTCGATTGAGCATTAGACCGGTATAGAATGGCAGATTCTTGTCTTGCGTTACCCGAACTTATCCATTTTTGAATTTGATCGATTACAAAAAGGGCTTCATCCTGTTCGTTAAATGCCGAATATAGAAAAATCGGTTCGCCATCATGACCGTCGGTCCAAAGTTTTTTACCTAATCTTCCGTGATTGTTGGCAATAAGTGCATTTGCCGCATTCAATATGTTTCCGGTGGACCGATAGTTCTGTTCCAGCCGGATTAAGCAATGATTTGGGTAATCTTTCTGGAATCGATAAATATTTTCAATTTTGGCACCACGCCATCCATAAATGGATTGATCATCGTCACCGACCACGAAAAGATTATCTCGATCTTCCGTCAGTAAACGCAACCACGCATATTGAATGGTATTGGTGTCCTGAAATTCATCCACTAACACATGCTGAAAACGATTTTTGTAGTGGCGTAAAAGCTCTGGATTGTCGCGCAATATTTCATGAGCTCGCAGCAATAACTCTGCAAAATCTACAAGCCCGGAGCGGATGCAGACATTCTCATAAGCCAAATAAATTTGCAGCATCGTCCGCTGGAAGAGATCACCCGTATCCACCATGTTTTTAGCACGTTTACCTTCGTCTTTCTGCGCATTAATAAACCATTGAACTTGTTTAGGAGGCCAACGTGCTTCATCCAGACTAAGCGATTTCATTAATCGCCGAATGAGTCGGTATTGATCGTCAGAATCAAGAATCTGGAAAGTTGCCGGTAAACTGGCTTCCTGCAAATGATATCGAAGCAGCCGATGTGCCAATCCATGAAACGTACCTATCCACATTCCTTGGGCCGAAAAGCGCAATAGTGATTCAATTCGCCCCCGCATCTCTCTGGCGGCCTTGTTAGTAAACGTTACTGCAAGAAGGCCATGAGGTGATACACCCTCTACTTGTATCAACCAAGCAATACGATGAACTAATACTCGGGTCTTTCCACTGCCAGCACCTGCCAATACGAGCGTTGAAGACGATGGTGCATTCACCGCTTTACGCTGGTCTTCGTTGAGGGGATCGATTATTGATGTAACATCCATCGAAGCATTTTACCGGATTCTTGTTCTAGTGTATGGATAAACTTATCGATATTGACCGACAAACAGGGCACTAATAAACTTGACAACCGTGTATAATGCAAACAAGACATACTATAAATCTGTTGCCTGTATAGCAATGCTCCAAAATACAATATGGATGCGTAGAAAATTTTTATCGAAATTCAACCCAGGAGAGTCTATGAGCTTTAGTTTTAAGCGAATAAAATTCGAACATAATTTAGGGGATAAAGACCAAAAAATCCGTTATGGCTTCGGAATTGGGTTCGTATTTATTTCCCTATTTATAGCCAATGTATTTTTATTATTGTCGGGTATCTTGTTAATAGGTTCCGCGTATTTGAGCTGGTGCCCGGCTTATTCCGGGATGGCGAAAAATACCTGTTCTGACAGTACCGCCAGCAACAAATAATAACGTGTATCGAGTAGTCAAAATCAAGGCTATAAAATCTATGAATGTATTTTGAACGACTATGCTCCTCGTTATCGATTAGGATACTCTTCCCTAAACTATTTTTAATTTCAATATCAACGTTTACAGTGATCTAGTTGAGAATTTAGCCTTTCGAATAGAAGTTTCATGCCATTCCTGGCAAAATGCCTCCTTCGCGGCGGGTGCTGGATTAGTATCACAGTGCCACCCCTCTCCTATTTAACTTATAAAGTACTAATTTTCAAGGTAAATATATGACATTCGGCAAATCAAAGAATGTACTCTATTTTGGGATACCCTCGGGCAGCCTGCACGATCAGGTTCTGAGATTGTTAGCGAAAGCAGGCCATCCTTTAACTCCAGGTCGTCAGTACGAGGTGGCTACCCCTTTTGATGACAATGTCATCTTTCGGGTGCTGGATCGTAAAGAAATGCCCGAGAAAGTTCGAAAAGGCATCGTAGACTGTGGAATAACTGGAAAAGATTATGTCTATGAAGCCGCTATGGATGAGGAGCTCGAAGTTCTCGGCAATTTTATATTCTCCAAGCGGACTAACCAACCATCTCGTCTAGTTTTGGCTACACGCCCTGAGTCAGGTATAAAATCCCCAAAGGATTGTGTTGGCAGAACCATTGCTACCGAGTTACCTAATCTTACACGTCGTCGTATGAAGGAAGAATATGGCGTAGAAAATATCAATATTCTGCCAAGTGAAGGTAAAACAGAAGCTAAGGTGATGATGGGTGAATCGGATGCGTTCACTGATATTACCGAAACGGGGGATACCCTGCGAGCTAATGGCAATATTCTTGTGGCTGATTTATTTACGTCGAACCCTCAGCTCCTTGCAAACCCTGAAGCAGTTAAAGACTTGTCCAAACGTGAAAAAATGGAAGATCTGCGTATCTGCATCGAATCGGTACTCCGGGCAGAAAAAGAGCCAATTTATATGGTTTTTATGGATGTCCCCACAAAAGTGCTGAAGCAGGTGGAAACAATTCTCCCGGCCGTCGTTTCGCCTACCGTAAGTCCGGTTGTAGATAAATCGTGGTGTAGCGTATCCGTAGTCATTAAAGAATCTGAACTAAATATCCTTGCGCCACGGCTGCTAAGATTGGGGGTCGATGGGATTGTTCCAGTACCGGTACCCAAGGTATTTAGCCAGGACATGGTATGACTGTAATAGTTTTTTGACAATTAAAAGTGCCCTTGAGGTTTAATCTGTGACTAATAATCTATTAGAAGAAAGCAAAGAGTTGCTCATCGATTTTGATAAACGTGGGGGATTCGTCCCCGCTATCGTGCAGGAGGTTGGAGACGGAAATATTCTCATGCAGGCCTATGTCAACAAAGCAGCATTGAAAAAGACTCTAAGTTCCGGTATGGCCACCTTTTGGTCTACATCACGTGACGAACTATGGACCAAAGGAGAAACTTCCGGCGATTTCCTGAAAATCATCGAAATCCTGACAGACTGCGATCAAGATGCCTTAATTTATCGTGTTAAACGCCAAGGAGCAGGTGCTTGCCATACCCGGGACCCTAGTAGTAATTCACCGCGTAAAAGTTGTTTCTACCGTCGGATAAACTTGGCAAATGGAGACTTGGAATTCTGTTAAATGCGTCTGAAATGATTGGGTAAACACCAGAAGACTATCAACTCAACGTGAGAAGTTAGTCACCTATCCTAAAGTTATTTCGCACGTCAAAAGTGTTGTTTGTGATTTTCAATCTTGGATTTTTTACCCGCATTCTTACAACTTACTAACCAGCCCTGCCTAGTGGTCGGAGGCGGGTTGGTCGGAGCTCGGAAAGTGGCTTTGTTGCTTGCTGCAGGCGCAAAAGTTACAGTTGTAGCTCCGATGCTTCACCCAACATTCAAGGAATTTGGTCAGCGCTTCACTCATCGGCAAAATCGGTTTTCGTCCAACGATGTAAATGGATTTTTCTTGGTCATTTCTGCTACGAATCATCTCAAAGTGAATGCCGATGTCGCAAACTGCGCACGGAACCAAAATATTTTGGTTAATGTTGTCGATAACCCTGGCTTATCTAGTTTTATTTTTCCAGCGATTATTGATCGTTCTCCAGTCGTAATAGCAGTTTCGACGGGTGGTGCTTCTCCAGTACTTTCACGCCTGCTTCGCAACCGCCTAGAAAAATTGATTCCCCATCAATATGGGCATCTTGCAAAAATCTGTGGTCGTTTTAGAGAGCGTGCCAAACAAAAAATCAAAAACGATGATCAACGTCGTCACTTTTGGGAAAAGATATTACAGGGAAAGGTATCGGAACTCGTATTCGCGGGCCGAAAAATCGAGGCCGAAAACCAAATGGAACAGGCCATCGAAACGGAATCTAAACAAAAATCAGCGGCTGGTGAAGTTTACTTGGTAGGAGCGGGACCTGGAGATCCGGAATTACTCACATTAAGAGCGTTGCGTCTCATACAAAATGCCGATGCAGTAATATACGACCGACTGGTATCTGCTGAAATACTATCGTTAGTCAGGCGCGACGCTAAAATGATATACGCAGGTAAAGAAAGGAATCAACATTCAATGTATCAAGAGGAAATTAACTCGATCCTCGCACGATTAGCTAAATCCGGAAATCGTGTCGTTAGGTTAAAAGGAGGAGATCCTTTTATTTTCGGCCGGGGGGGAGAAGAAATCGAGACACTTATGGAGCAAGGCATCAGTTTTCAAGTCGTACCGGGAATCACGGCAGCTTCGGGTTGTGCAAGTTATGCAGGGATCCCCCTAACCCACCGTGACCACGCACAATCCTGTGTTTTTGTCACTGGCCATGCCAAAAATGGGATCGTAAAGCTCGATTGGAAACAATTAACACTTCGACGCCAAACTCTCGTTATTTACATGGGATTAACGGGACTTGACCAGATCTGTAAGTCTTTGATTAAAAATGGTAGCCCGTCTGATCTACCAGCTGCACTGATTCAGCAAGGAACAACGGGAAACCAACGAGTTTTAACAGGCACCCTGACTAACTTGCCAATGATCGTCGAGTCATCTAACGTTAAAGCCCCTACTTTAGTTATTATTGGAACTGTTGTTAGTCTCCATGAAAAATTGGAATGGTTCACGGGACTTAGTAAGAAATAGCTCGACGTTACCTACTGAGTTTCGAGACGATACCTTAAATTTTTACATTTGTCCCTGACGCCGCCAACGGTCAGCAATACCATCGACATCTAGGGTGTCGGTTTCAGAGTTCCAGCACGCGTGAAAATTCACGTCGTTACTATTGGGTGGCGGATCAGGTCGGTACACCTGAAACCGAGTAGGCAAAGCAGCCGCCTCCCCTAATATCATCGCTTCCCCACGACCCAAAGTAGTGAGAATATCAGTCAAATCACCTTCCGCCTCGGGCACTAAATCGCGCACATAAGCTTGATCGTCGGGATTGGTGATGCGTAAACAAATAAAAGTACCGCATTGGGACAAAACAGTTTCAGACAATTCGTGGGGTCTTTGGCTCACGACACCCAAACCCACGCCATATTTTCGACCTTCTTTTGCAATGCGTTCCATGGATTTTCGTGTCCCTTCGTATTGAGTGTTTGATTCGCGTGGAATATATGCGTGGGCCTCTTCGCAAACGAGTAAAATTGGAAATTCTCGGTTTCGAGGATTCCAATAATTAAATTCAAAAGCTACACGCCCAATTTGAGCGGAAATACTAGGCCGGACATCAAAGGGAACTGAGCTTAAATCGATCACTGTAATTTGACACTTGGGGTCACCTAAGCCTACGAAATCCCGGAGAAGGCCTGAAAGCGCTAAAGATGAAACCCGACGTTTCGGCTTGAGTAAAAAATCATAGCGTACATCGTTTAGACGACTATGTAGCTTTACCAAAAACTCATCAAATCTACCAAATAGAGGTCCTTCGACCTTACCAAACTCCAGCATTTCTTCATTGGCGTACTTAAATTTTTTGTATACGTCGTCTAGTGAGAAGTAAATCGGCGAATCGATAGAAACTGAGTCCATACCCAATTCTTTCCCCAACTTTTCCTTCAACTCATGAACAACATCGCGTAAGAATGCCATCTGCATCGATGCACCTGAATCACTACGATCAATCAATAAGTCGATCAAGTCCGCATAAGTCATAAGCCAATACGGAATCTCAAGCCGTCTGGCGTCAATATAACGGACAGTATTTTTTTTAAATGCCGACTGCATCTCCCGATTTTCATCATGCCAGCAATACTCACCATGCAAATCGAGTACGATAATATGGGCATTGGGCATACAACTGACTGCTCGTTGCAGCAAGCTAGCAATTGTCCATGACTTCCCGGAGCCCGATTGGCCCAGCAAAGCAAAATGGCGGCCGAAAAGAATAGAAGGATTTAAGTTCACTTCCAGCGAACGGTGGGTTGAAAAACTTCCGACATTAAATCCAAAAGCGCGGTACGTCGCAAAAATCTTTTTGATTTTATCAACGCTTACCGAATGAACCTGAGCACCTGGCATAGGAAAATGCTTAACACCCCGATGGAAAAGCTCCGATTCACTGAATTCCCCCAAGGGAATCATAGAGATAATTTGCCTCCTTCCACTCTCGGGTAATATCCCTGTATCGATCAAGGGTGATGCGCCTGGTGATTCCAAGACGGCCTCGGTTAGAATCGCGAGAATACTGACTTTAGACTGTTTAACCACTACGTAGGAACCAATTTGTCCGGCTAGCTGCTCAAAATCGGAAGCCAGGGGTACAACGCCTTCATTATTGGCGCCTATAATACGTGCCTGCATTCCACTCCCGCGCACGCTGGTTACATATCCAATTAAAGTGTTTTCTAATTCTGGCATAGAAATTTTTATCGATTCCCCAATTACCATTAGTTTCAGAATATAATTAGCAATGTGCCTGAAAAAAATTCTGATCTACTGAGCACAAACTTATTTGAATGTTATTTTCAAAAGTTAGTAAGAAATCTATCCCCTATTTTGAGGCTCTCTAGAACAGTACTCAATGACAAGTACTCCTCTTTAAATGATCGAAAATTCTAGCTCAATTAATCTAGCTTTCAACGATCACTCTTTTGGGGATATCCTCCTCTCACTAACCACATCGAATGAAATCGCCCGATCATTTTTGGTAATTGATGGGGTTCGTACATTTATCTTTACTAATCGAACAAGTATAGTCAGCATAGAAAAAATCGCTTTGTTTTGAACACTTTGAATATGAATTTTAATTGGCAGATACATAGGGCAGTTCGGTACTTGAAAAAAAACGGTGTTATAGCCTATCCTACCGAAGCGGTTTATGGCCTGGGGTGCGATCCACTCAACGCCCAAGCCGTTCACCAAATTCTGGCCTTGAAAAAAAGACCCGTCACTAAAGGATTGATTTTAATTGCGGCAGAATGGAAACAATTAGCTCCTTTAGTTGAAATTCCTAACGAAACCATTTTGAAAAAGATGTTGACAACATGGCCCGGCCCTACGACTTGGGTAGTTCAGGCGCGTCCTTGGATTCCATCTTGGTTGAAGGGAAATCGCGATAGTTTGGCTGTTAGAGTTACAAACCACCCAATTGCATCAAAGCTATGTTACGCGTTCGAAGGACCAATAGTATCGACTAGCGCAAACATTACGGGTTATAAATCGGCAAAGAATCCTCTTACAGTCCGGCGACAGTTCGGAGAGTTCGAAATTCTCATAGTGCCTGGAGCAATTGGGGAAGAAAAACAAACCACTAAGATAATCGATGCAATTAGCGATAGGATAATACGTTAGAGTGTCGTTTACCTTCATTCTGTTCCATTACTACATGGAATAAAGTCTGTTCCCTTCCCGCTGTGATCACACAAACCCAAATTACCTTCAGTGAAATTAGATACCCGGGCTTTTTCAAGAATTGGCTGTAAACCGTCGGCAAGACAGTATTGATCAAGTTCTAAGTAGGAAATCCATTTGGCATCTGTTACATCGTCACCTGCTACAGGATCGGGCATTATTCCACCTGGAATCTTTGCTAAAAAATCAAGGATTACGTAGTGGAATCCTTCCTGCCTGCGTTCAACCACCGCAATTAGTGAACCCACTTGGATCCCCGCTATTCCTGTTTCCTCAAGTATTTCACGTTGACACGCTTGCACTACACTTTCACCAGGCTCTAGTTTGCCACCTGGCGCATGCCACTGGTCCATCGCGGGTGGTTGCCCCCGACAAACCAAAAGAACCCGTCCATCCTCATCTAAAAGAATTGCACTGACAGCGATAGTAGGTGTTGGAGGAAATATGTCTTTGCCTGTCATGATTGATAGTGTAAATTAGCGATCGCTGAACTCCTAATCGGTTTAATACCGTAAAATATTGCGATTGGTATATCATATTTGAATGGATAAACAAAAACCCTTTCAGCAACAAGCCTTGGACCAATTATCTAAAGAGGCCATGGGTATCGCTAAGAGCATCCAACGCCCGGAACAGACTAAACAACAGACAAAACTTATTGCCCAAGGGATTTCGAAGGGAATCGAAATTTACAAAAAACAACTTAAAGAAAAAAATCGCCATCTTGATCGGGAGAAAAAAAAGGTTGCTCGGAAATCAGTTGAATTGGAAAAGCATCAAATTCTCTTGCAAACCGAAACTAAACACGAAATTAGTAAAAAAATAAGTTTGGCTCTTGCTGTGTGTGGGGCATTTTTTGGAATAGCGGCAATTTTAATGTTTGGCCTTTTTGTCTTCAATGTGGACATTACAATAGCCAACTATTTATTTTCCCCTACGATATTTATAGCAGCGGTGATACCCTTGGTTGGTTTATCCGTTTGGATGTTTTGGGCACGCTGTCAATAGTTAACTCATAATCATGAATGATTCTACTGAATTTATTAAGGCGCAGAAATATATCCCCGGCGGTGTTAACTCTCCAGTACGTGCATTTAAAAGTGTTGGCGGAATACCCATATTTGTTGACCATGCATCTGGACCTTATGTCTTCGATACCGAAGGCAAACGATACATCGACTATGTAGGATCTTGGGGGCCAATGGTGTTGGGGCATGCACACCCTGACGTTATTGAAACCGTCCAAAAAGCTTGTTCTCGCGGTTTAAGTTTTGGGGCTCCAACCACCATAGAAACGGAGATGGCCAAAACTCTATGCCAATTGGTGCCCTCCCTTGAGTCAGTGCGCATGGTCAATTCTGGTACTGAGGCCACAATGAGCGCAATTCGTCTCGCACGGGGTTACACTGGTCGCGATAAGATCATTAAATTCGAAGGTTGTTATCACGGCCACTCTGATTCTTTGCTGGTGAAAGCTGGGTCCGGTGCTTTGACGTTGGGTGCCCCAAGTTCTCCCGGCGTTCCTTCGACTTTAGCTGAAAAAACGCTAACACTGGAATACAATAATCTTGAAAAGATGACCGAGGTTTTTGATCGCGTTGGATCCGAGATTGCCTGTGTAATCGTCGAACCAGTAGCTGGCAACATGAATTGTATTCCTCCAATTCCAGGATTTTTGCAAGGTCTGCGGGACCATTGCGACCAATCTGGTGCAATATTGATTTTTGACGAAGTAATGACAGGCTTTCGGGTTGCTCTCGGCGGCGCCCAGGAATACTATGGAATTATGCCCGACCTTACCACATTAGGGAAAATAATCGGAGGTGGTATGCCGGTAGGTGCCTTCGGGGGTAAGAAAAAGATTATGGATCAGATTGCTCCTGTGGGACCCATATACCAGGCTGGAACTTTATCAGGTAATCCAATAGCCATGGCTGCGGGTTTAAAAACCCTGGAATTGATTTCAGTGCCGGGTTTTTTTGATACACTTTCCGAAAGGACCCAGTACCTGACAGCAGAAATTCAAAAAGTGGCTGATGCTGCTGGGGTATCCCTAGCCACAACTTCGGTCGGTGGTATGTTCGGATTATTTTTCACCGATGTGGATGACATTTCTCGTTTTGACCAGGTGATGCAATGTGATCAAGCCCGATTTAAGCGATTCTTTCATGACATGTTGAAACAAGGCGTCTATCTCGCGCCATCGGCCTTCGAAACCGGATTTGTATCGTCGACCCATTCAGAAAAAATACTTGATCGTACTATTGCCGCTGTCGAAAAGGTATTCTAACAATGAAATCGGGACATAAACTTTGGGGTGGTCGCTTCACTCAATCTACGGATGCCTTTGTAGAAGCGTTTACCGCTTCGGTAACGTTTGACCAACGTTTAGCACCTTACGATATTCAAGGCTCTATCGCTCATGCTAGAATGCTTGAACATATTGGTTTGTTAACTAATGCCGAAACCAATTCAATTGTTGATGGCCTAAATGATATTGGTGTCGAAATAGAGCGTGGCACTTTTGAATGGTCGGTAGAACTTGAAGATGTTCATATGAACATCGAAGCTAAGCTGACAGAACGCATCGGAGATACCGGTAAGAAGCTACACACTGGACGATCTCGTAACGACCAGGTTGCCACTGATATTAGGCTATATTTAAGGGAAGAAATCGATAAAATATTATCAGAAATAAGGCGCTTACAGTTCGGTTTATTAGATCTTTCTGAAAAAGAAGCCAATACCATCATGCCAGGCTTTACGCATTTACAAGTCGCCCAGCCGATTACTTTTGGACATCACTTGATGGCATGGTATGAAATGTTATCAAGGGATCATGGACGCCTGATCGACTGCCGGAAACGAATCAACATTATGCCTCTAGGGGCAGCAGCTTTAGCAGGTACCAGCTTCCCTATCGACCGAGACTATACTTGTAAACTGCTTAAATTTGACTTGCCGGCACCAAATTCTTTGGACGCTGTCAGTGATCGAGACTTTGCAATCGAATTTATGGCTGCAGCCAGCTTGATAATGGTTCATCTATCCCGATTTTCAGAGGAATTGGTGTTATGGTCCAGTGCCCAATTTAATTTTGTCGAACTTCCGGATGCTTTCTGTACTGGTTCGTCTATTATGCCTCAGAAAAAAAATCCTGACGTTCCAGAATTAGTGCGGGGGAAAACGGGCCGTGTTAACGGTCACTTGGTTTCCCTACTTACGTTGATGAAAAGCCAACCTCTAGCCTACAATAAAGACAACCAAGAAGATAAAGAACCGCTGTTTGATGGGGTTGATACTGTCCAAAGCTCATTGCGAGCTTTTGCTGACATGATGCCTCATGTTAAAACCCAGCGAAAAAATATGTACGATGCTGCTAAACAGGGTTTCTCGACAGCAACTGACCTTGCAGACTATTTAGTAAGAAAAGGCATACCGTTTCGAGATGCCCACGCGATTGTTGGTCAGGCCGTCCGATTGGGGATTGACAGTCAGCGCGATCTTTCAGAATTAACATTGGGCGAGTTTAAAGAGTTTTGTCCATTGATAGAGCAAGGTGTTTTCGATATTTTGACATTGGAAGGTTCTGTCACATCGCGAAGACACCAAGGTGGAACTGCACCAGAAAGTGTCCGTACGGCCGTAGAAAAAGCCCGGAAACTTATTGGTTAGTTACTTCAAGGGGCCGAAAGTTTACAACCATTTGGAAATCAGATTATCATTGCCTCATATTTATTGAATTCATACTCCCACTATGAGAATCGAATCTCGTAATAGTAGAAGTTAAATTATGATGATTAATGTCGATGACCAAGCTCTGATAGAAATTCTGGAAGGAATGCCGTGTGGTGTCTTAGTTGTGAAAAACGGCCAAGTAACATGGACTAATGAAACCCTTGTTAACATCCTCCATGCGACGAAAGAACAGTTAATTGGTCTTAAGGAATCACAGACCTCTAACTCAGTATTTGCACCGTTGTTTGAGAAGGCTGAAAGGTTGTGTATTACCGAATCTAATGGAAAAACTCGCTGGTTCAAACGGGAATGGTTTGAATTCAAAGGTGTTGAAGGGATCACGCATTTCTTTAAAGATGTTACCGAAATTGCCGAATTGGAAGAAGAATGCGGTCAACTTCGCGACCGTGTAAGCTCACTCGAAATTAAAGATCCGGTTACAGGCTTATTAAACAAAAAAGCTATTCTGCATGTTTTAGACAACCAATTAAGCCGCAGTAGGCGATATGGAAATCCATTATCGGTATTGCGTTTATCGATACATTCCACTGAGACAAGTCTTAAGGACAACTCGTTACGTGAGTTTGGGCAAAGTCTGAAAGATCAGCTCCGATGGGCTGACCAAATCGGTATTTTGGATGAAACAACATTTCTCATTGTTTTACCCGAAACGTGCTTAGATGATGCTAAGGAACTTGCAACCAATCTTACCGGTAACCGAACCAGTATTTTGGCAAATAAATCGGCTGATTGGTCAATCAGATTTGGAGCAACTTCCTGGCAAAAAGGGGACGATCCCAAAAAATTGTTGCGGCGCCTGGACCACGATCAAGAATTAAGTTCAATCGCCTTAATGAGTTGATTGATCAACGATATCCTATCTAACAACCAGCAAAAACCCATCGACCTGGGTGCACCTGGTAGTGATATTGGTAAACGAGAACTGATATCTATTTCTCGGCGTTTCCAATACCTCCACCAGCAAAGATTACAGCGTATCCAGCAGTTTCTGTTACCCCATCAACGGTTGTTTTTAGAATTATTGCCTCTACTTTTTCACAGTAATTACCCTGCCCTTCCAGGGTTTGTTTCTTCTTCAACACCATTTGGAATTCCCAATTATTTACCATCGAAAAGATCACTGGGATACGCCAAGAAACTCTCGACGAGCTTTTCCTTCAAAAAACGAGCATTAAAATCTTATTCAATCGATGCAATCTTTCTCATGGGGAGCGCGGGTAGCGTTGCCTATTCAACGAGTAGTGATCTAGATATATGGCTTTGCCATAGATCAGACCTCGATTCTAATGAAATAGAAGAATTGCAGCAGAAAGCTTCATCGGTGGAACAGTGGGGAGTCACTTTAGGCCTTGAGGTCCATTTTTTTCTAATCAATACCGAAGGATTTCGACGTGGTGAAGGTTGCCCGATTTCCACGGAAAACTGTGGCAGCATCCAACATCATTTGTTACTGGAAGAATTTTACCGCACGGGTTTGTATATTGCCGGTAAAATACCAGTTTGGTGGCTAGTCCCCTCACACCAGGAACAATCCTACAACGACTATGTTACCCACTTAAAGAACAAACGTTTCATACAAAATATTGCAACGCTTGATTTTGGAGGATTAGAAACTATTCCGCCTGAAGAATTCATTGGGGCTAGTTTATGGCATTTGTACAAAGCCATTAACAGTCCCTATAAATCACTCATAAAACTCTTACTCATGGAAGCGTACGCAAGTACTTTTCCAGATACGATTTGGGTGAGCTTAACACTTAAACGGGCTATCTATGAGGGAAATACCAATTTAGATCAGTTGGATTCTTATATTTTGATGTATCAAAAAGTTGAAGAATATCTAAGTGCTCGGGGAGAGACTGATCGCTTAAATTTAATCCGATATTGTTTTTACCAAAAAGTTCACGAATTGAATAACACAAACCAAACTCTTTCGATGAATTCTAGTCGAGATTTCTTAGAGTCAATGGCCAGTAAATGGGATAGTAGCCGTCTCCAGCGTGCACACGAAAGTAAACATTGGAATATTCACGACACACTAGAAGAATACAAATTAGTGACAGAGGAATTGATCAACAGCTATCGATTGTTAAATCAATTTGCCGGACGATTTGCCAATGATCAAAATCCTGAAAATGATGAACTAAAATTGTTGGGCCGGAAATTGTATTCGGTTTTTGAGCGGAAACCTGGAAAAATCGATGTTATATACACTGGTTTGGATGTTCGGTTACACCAAGAACAACTTGTCATCCAAGAAGTCCAATTTGCCGATGACGAACAAGGCTGGGTTCTTTTCACCAACGCCCCTGGCTCTGACTTGTCGGCATCGCAAACCCCGATTAAAAAATCCCGAAGTTTACTTGAGCTCCTTACATGGATCTCCGTAAACGGATTGTACAATGCAAGTACCAGGATTCGATTAGAAACAGAATCGAGTAATGTAAAAAAATCCGAAATACGCTTGATTCATGACTCCATCTCAAAATTTCTAAAACAAAAACGTCCTGATTCTGACCAACTTGAAATCTATACAAGTTCTCCCGATCTCCATGCAACTGCGCTATTTATTAATATTGGAGACGATCCCATGTCAACCCGAAAGGATGGATTGCAGACCGCGAGTAATCGAGGGGACGCCTTGAGTTTTGGATCGATGAGGTCGATATTAATTCGCAGCATCGATCAAGTCGTACTCACCACCTGGCAGGAGATTTTGATTTATCGGCATTTAGAGTTAAAGGGATTGCTAGATTGTTTTTGTGATATCCTCAACCAGTCTGGAAAATCAATCGATAAAATTAGCTTTGAATGTTTCTGTTTTGCCTCTACCCGTTCGCAGCCAATTGCTTCACGGATAAAAGAAACGTTTGAACAAATACGTTCCATATTTGCCGATCAATCTACCTCGACATCATCGCGCTTTATTCTCAGAGGTGGACGAGCATTTTATATCTTTAGTCGCACCGACTCGGTCGTCCAATATTGGCATGTTGTCGACGAAACACATCTTTTAACGGAATTAACATCTCCTCAACCCCATTTTAGTTCCGTTGTATTCGACCACGAAGCGGTCACAACATCACCAATTCCATACATCTATGAATTGAATAAACCGGGCGTGGTCCAGGTTTTTTGTACGACAATACCCAAAAAGACGGATATATATATTCTCGATGAACGTGGTTCATTGTATTGCCAACAACGTGAGTACACATCGGTTCAAATTTTACTTGAACCCTACAATCTTTTTCTGGAATCTGTGTTCCGTCGTTATGCCTTTTTAGCTGATATTACAATCGAATATTATTCGCTGGACCAGCAAACTCTGGACGATTTTTTAATCGAACCTATTCAGTTTAAAACAAAAGTGGGGCATCAATCGATCAACATACGAGTTTCGGCGGACGAGCTGGCACTCAATGAAACAGCATATACTATATATTGCAACGATAAAGAATTTTCTTCCATGGAATATGGTGACGCTCTATTTCGTCAAGTCGCCCATCATATTTTTCAAATACGACAAAGTGGGAAACGATATCCAATTTGTGTCGATGCTATTGACGTGCCGCTTAAAATTTTGGGAATCGACGTGGTTTCACAACTTCAAACCATTCATCTACTCCAATATAGACAAAAAATCGAACAACGTTTGGACCAAGCTAATTGATATGACTTCTAGATGCCACTTACCGAGCAGTTGGACTCTATAATGTCCGTGCCCTCATAAAAGCCTGCTCAGATACTTTTTCCCAGTTCAAAATTTGTTTCCGAAATTTACTGAAGTTTTGGTAAACCTTTTTGGACATTGGATCTTTGCTGGCCAAATGGCTGACAATTTCCTCCGAAATGATGCTTAATGACTTGAGCACTTCGTCGGGGAGTTGTTTGAGTTGAACTTTGTGTTTAACAACTAGCGTTTCCAACGCTTGGTTATTGCGTGCGGTAAATTCCGAGAGCATATCAAGATTCGCTGCTTTACACGCCGTCATCACGATATTCTGTAGATCATTGGGCAGTTCAAAAAAAGCTTTTTTATTGATTAAACATTCCAATGTAGTACCGGGTTCATGCCAGCCAGGGTAATAGTAATATTTAGCAACTTTATACAAACCAAATGCTAAATCGTTGTAAGGCCCAACCCATTCGGTAGCATCCAACGCACCAGATTGAAGAGACGTAAAAATCTCTCCCCCTGGGATAGTCACAGGTATCCCTCCCACTTTGCTCAACACCTCTCCACCAAGGCCCGGGACTCTCATTTTTAGACCTTTTAAATCATCCATGGTTTTGATTTCCTTATTAAACCAACCCGCCATTTGCACACCAGTATTTCCGGTCGCGGCAGGAATCAAACCAAAATCATTGTAGATTTCGCGCCACAATTCCATTCCACCCCCATAATAAAGCCAAGCATTCATCTCCTGACCGGTTAAGCCAAAAGGAACAGCAGAAAAAAACTGTAGTGCTTCGTTTTTACCTTTCCAATAATATGCGCCTGCATGTCCCATCTCAGCTGTTCCCCGCGAAACAGCATCAAATACCTCGAAAGCAGGCACTAACTCTTTATCCCCGTAAACCTTTACTGTGATTCGCCCACCACTCATTTCTGCAATCATCTTGGCTAATAGATTTGCATTGGTACCCAGACCTGGAAAATTTTTTGGCCAAGCCGTTACCATCTTCCAACGAAATTTTTCTTTCGCAATAGCTACCGACGAAGATAAAGCCGTTCCAGTTGCTACTGAACCCAGCCCCAGTCTCTGTATAAATGCCCTTCGTTTCATGTATATTGCCTTTTTAGTTTTAAAATTTATTACTCAATACCTAACTTATAACAGATTATTATCCAATCAATCATGATAATTGAGTTTTCATAATAGGACACTTGAACTATAGTGCGTGGTAATATCTAAAAAATCATCTTTAAAAGCACTAATTTACCGTGTTTTTTGTTTCAATCTGGGATTCGACAAGTGACAAAATTCATTCTGTAATAACCAAATCTTGAGAATCTAAAATGGATCAATCAAATCGCTACGCTAAGTTAGATCTAAATGAAGCTGATTTGATCGCAGGAAATAGCCATGTGCTCGTGGCATACATTATGAAGCCGAAAGCCGGTCACAATTATCTTGTAACCGCCGCACATTTTGCCGCCGAGTCGTCCACTGGAACCAACGTAGAAGTTTATACCACCGATAATTTTACTCAGGGTGTCGATGCTATCGTATACGAGATCGATGAGAGTACCGAATTAATGAAGATAGCCTACCCGATTGATTTATTTGATCGTAATATTCTCGATGATCGCACGATGCTATCTTCTTTTTTGACCTTGACTATTGGAAATAATCAAGGAATGGGGGATGTAGAATACGGAAAGATTGTAGATTTTTATATCCCTCCCTCCTATTTGATGCTATGCGACGGTCCTGCGACAACGGTTGCTGACTTATGGCGGGTTTTGGGTCGCCCCACAAACAATGGTGGATTTATCGTCGGAACAATTATCAAACCTAAATTAGGTTTGCGTCCTCGACCATTTGCTAATGCAGCTTACCAATTTTGGTTAGGAGGGGATTTCATAAAAAATGACGAGCCACAAGGCAATCAACCTTTTGCGCCAATGAAAGAAACAATTCCTCTAGTCGCTGAAGCCATGAGAAAGGCTCAGGACGAAACTGGTGAAGCTAAGTTATTCTCAGCCAATATTACCGCTGACGACCATGGAGAAATGTTAGCTCGTGGAGATTATATTCTAAAAGCCTTTGCACCTTATGCTGACCATGTTGCATTAATGGTTGACGGGTATGTAGCAGGTCCTGCGGCCGTAACCACGGCCCGTCGCTATTTCCCTAATAAATTTTTGCATTATCATCGAGCTGGTCATGGGGCGGTCACATCCCCACAATCAAAACGAGGATATACTGCCTTCGTACATTGTAAGATGGCTAGATTACAGGGCGCTTCGGGCATCCACGTAGGAACTATGGGATATGGGAAAATGGAAGGAGAACGATCGGACCGTAGCATTGCATATATGTTAGAGAGAGATTCAGCGGATGGCCCCTATTTCCATCAAGAATGGCTAGGAATGAAACCAACTCTCCCAATAATTTCCGGGGGTATGAATGCACTAAGAATGCTTGGTTTCTTTTCTAATATCGGTCATTCAAATTTGATTATGACAGCAGGAGGTGGGTGTTACGGACATATAGATGGGCCCGCCGCAGGAGCTAAATCTATGCGTCAAGCAGAAGAGTGCTGGAAGCAAAGTGTCGACCCCATCGAATTTGCACTTAGACATGAAGAATTCGCCCGGGCTTTTGAGTCATTCCCAAGCGATGCAGATAATCTGTTTCCAGGATGGCGAGAGAAGTTGATCCAGTGCTGAATGGGTTTTAATGTCGTTTTCCAAGCATAACCTATAATTTAAGGATAGTTGCAAAGCACCCCTTTATAAATGACCTTCGTATCTCAAGGCATTTTACAAGACTAATACCAAAATTTAATACATTCTAAGATCCTACAACAATGAGAATATTCGTTGATCATAGATTATTTTGGTTTACTGTCGTTGTCATTCTAAATAATTTTGCAGTGGGTCTTTCGGGAATTTATTTACCCAATATTCCACAAAACATTATCTTATTGATTTTAACGGGATTGGTTTGTGTTCTTGCGATGCTTATTGCGCTTATTCCCAAAAAACTCCTTTCCAAAAATAATAATGTCAGCACTATTACTTCAAAAGTACCCTTCAAAAAACGCAAGGCGAATAATAGTATCTTAAACACAGAAAGTTTCGACATCAAACATCAGAGTGGAGTCTATCAAACAGAAGTAGAACTGACTGCTCCTGCCTTTTTTTCCAACTATTTAAGTATGTTAATTGTAGACTCGAATTTTAAGATAAATCGAATCAATGCTGCATTTTCCTTATTATCTGGATATTCCAAAAGTGATTCACTAGATAGTCATTTATCTATTTTTATCAATACAGAAAATGCCGATGAATTCCAAGCGACTATTAAAGCCTACTTTAAATATAATCATCAAAAGTCATGGGAAGGGGAAATTACTTGCAGGCGGAAACAAGGAAACCCCTTTCCTGCAAAATTGATCATTTCACCCATCAAAACCCAAATAGATTCGGCTACATACTATGTCGTAAACCTTTTAGACCTCACGCAACAAAGGGAATCAGAAAACCGTATTATTCGCCTTGCTCATTATGATGATTTGACAGGGCTTTGTAATCGAGTCATGTTTTGTGATCACTTAGCAAAGCTTTTATCCCGTGCAAAACGTCACCAAGGTTATACCGTGATTCTATATCTCGGTCTTGATCGACTAAAAACAGTTAACGATTCTCTCGGCCACCAGATTGGGGATGAGTTGATAAAGCAAGCCGCGAGTCGACTCGCTGATTCAATGAGGCAGGAAGACTTCGTCGCCCGAATCAACGGTGATGAATTCGCTGTTATGTTGCTTCCAGAAAGCACCCATGAGAACGCCGCCTATGGCGCTACAATTATTGCTCAAAAAATTGTTACCCAATTATCGGAAGTTTTTTATATTCAACGCCAGGAGATTTTTGCTAGCGTGAGTGTGGGGATTGCCATATTTCCAGAAGATGCAACAAATGCCCAGACTCTATTAAAACATGGGGAGCTAGCCATGTACGAGGCCAAAAAACAGGGTCGTGGGAACTACCAATTTTTTAAAGAAGAATTCATTTCCAACACAAAAGACAAAAATAAAATAGAAGTTGGATTGCGTAAAGCTGTAGAAAAAGATGAACTTAGACTCTATTATCAACCTCAGTATAATGCCAGAAGCAAATCGATTTGGGGTGCTGAAGCACTTGTTCGATGGTTCAAGAATCAAACCCAAATGGTGCCTGTTAACCATTTCATACCCATTGCCGAGGAAACTGGTCTTATCGTACCAATCGGTCAGTGGATTTTGGAAACGGCTTGCCAGCAACAGCGATACTGGCTCGATTCTGGTTACCCCATAAAACAGGTTTCTGTTAATATTTCCGCACGGCAATTTATAGAATCGAACTTTCTTCAATCTGTTGACGACGCGCTCAAAAAAGCGGGTTTGGACCCTAAACATTTGGAACTGGAATTAACAGAATCGATGCTCGTTGGTGATGCGAAACAAATTGAGCTTCAACTTAAACGACTGAAGAAAATGGGAATAAAACTAGCCCTAGATGATTTCGGCACAGGTTATTCCTCCCTATCATATTTGAAAAATTTCCCGATCGATATCCTAAAAATCGACCAATCATTTGTAAGAGATCTAACGGTTGACTCCAAGGATGCCAGAATTGCTTGCGCTATCATTGAAATGGGACATTCCCTCGGGCAAAAAATTGTAGCTGAAGGCGTTGAGAACGAAGTACAACTCGATTTTTTAACCGAACGCAAATGCGATATTATCCAAGGGTACTACTTCAGTCCACCGTTACCGTCGAATCAAATGAATACGTTACTTGAATCGGAAATGGAACGTACAACCTCAGCATAAAAATGTGGTGGTAACCAATGGCGGCAAACCAACACCTTAATTTTTGAAAGTTGCTTTATCGACGGGCATGGCCTGTTCGATTACTAATAGTTAGCGCTTCAGCTTTAGCCCTAGAAAAACGCAACCAATTCACGATGTACACCCTTTCTGTCCCTTCACTAAATCACTTATCGACAACCTAGACAGGTGTTTTTTATGCCTATGAATAGGATCGTTTCATACCCTTGGCGAAAGAGGGGTTTAAGAATTTTTGAATAGGGTTTAATTAGGGATATAGTTCAATTTTGAATTGCTTATGGGCATAAAAAACGTCCAATGTTTCTAAACGAGTCATTTAATTCGGAACGTTTCCCTTCAATTATTATCTTACTTAGCTAGTACCTAAGACTGGGTAATCTATGATGTTAAAAATAACGCCTATCATTGATCTAATAAAAATGGGATCTACGACTGAAGCCCTGGAAGAAATAATCCAACTACGTGACCAAACTATTGCAATTCAGGACGAAAATATAGCATTAAAAACGAAGAACCGTAAGCTGGACGAGTTATTGAAAATAAGATCAAAGTTAATGTGGGAAAAGCCTTACTACTGGCTTGTTGAAAATGACGTCAAGAATGGGCCATATTGCCAGCTATGCTATGACAAAGAAAAGCAATTAATCCGGCTTCAAGAAATGACCAATGCACAGGGAATGTGGGAATGCTTTCACTGTAAAAGTGTGTATAAAGATAGTTCTTGGGCACCCAACAGCCCGCATCCAAGAGCACACAGTCATTCTTGGATGGGAACCTAACAGTATGCAGGTCTTTGGTTGAAGAAAATACAACCAAGAACTTTAGGCTCCTTTTAAGCCTACAAACAGTCTGAATTCAATTTTAAAGTAGCCTTTTAATGGATGAGTATTATTTACCAAACTATCATCATTAGAGCCCCACAATAACAGTGGGCTTGATAAAATAAAAAAGGGCTTACGATTTCTCGTAAGCCCTTATTTTATATGGCTCCCCCGGACGGGCTCGAACCGCCGACCTAGTGATTAACAGTCACGGTTAGGCCAATTCACCACAACAAACAACGGCCAATAACAACAATAAAAACAATTTGTTAAGGGTTAATCACTTATTGTCTGTTGTTGTGCAATTTTGGCATTATTTGCCTACAAGTGCCCCACCAGTGCCCCAAATAGAACTCCCCAATATCCGGGGGCACTACTTACAAATAACTGGCTTAAGAATAACGCTACCGGAAACGACTCGAATGCACGATAATAGAATCCGGCTGTTCATCAATAATTTGAGAGTGTTTTTTACAGAATAAGGCCTCACATGGACGGTTACCGTTAGGGATAGGTTGCCATTCTGCCCCTTTTCGAGAGCATCGCAGCCCAGCCGCGTTTTGAGCCATGCAGCGCCCGTCTTTATCTGGAATTACTATCGGCACAGTTGAACTCTTTTGACGTATCGGTATGTACACGTTTTTTAGCTAATCGATTATCTTCTTTCTTTCGCTTAGCTACCCGTGTTGTGGAGTTTCCTTTTATGGCATCGAATATTTCCGTAAAGTGTTTAGTAAGCAAACGGCCGATATGATGCCCTGAATGTCCCGATCCGCCCCAATTGCACACCGCTTCAGCCACATCCACCGGAACCCAAACATCGCAACGAATTAACCCCCTTTCCTTTTGACGCGCGCGATAGGCTTTCAAATATTCGGCGTTTGTTTTTATAAAGATTGAATATCCTTTTTTATGGTGTGGGTTATTTCCGGAAATGTTATTTATTTTGGACAACTAATTTATTTATAATTTCCGTCGATTACATTGAATCGCGAGTGGACTATCATTGATAACGATGAATCGGTTATACCAATCGATAATGGCTACATAAAGCAAAAACCTACCCAAAAAAACCGCAGGGTATTTATCCTTACCCGGAAACGATAACCTCAATTATATTCCCCAACAATTAATATACCGCTTTCATATTCTCCACTCTTTGGAATGTCTACGATCGATAGTTCGCGACCCAACCTGGCTATTAGGAGAGATTATCTGATTGTCTGGAAGGCGTTCATTAGCGGGCACTCCGGATATTAGGCTGAACTTCCGACTTCGGCCAAAACCAGACAGTCAGGATTGAGCTTTAACATTTTGCTCTGCGCCAAAATCGAGCGGACTTCGGGCCTGTTTAAGCGTTCTGCTCTGCACCGTATGAGTATAAATCATCGTGGTTCTTACATCACTATGTCCCATCAGCTCCTGAATGGTGCGAATATCATAATTGGCTTGTAATAAATGGCTGGCAAAAGAATGGCGCAAAGTATGTGCAGTAGCCCGTTTAGGGATTCGGGCGTCATTTACCGCTTTCTTCATCGTTTTTTGTACCACTGTTTCGTGAAGATGATAGCGTCTGGATTCCTGCGTATCCGACAGTTGTGTTAATGACTGAGCCGGAAAAAACCATTGCCAAATAAATTCTTTCGCAGCGTTTTTATACTTACGATCCAATTGATTCGGCAAAAACGTGCCCGAAAATTTTGCTGTCAAATCAGCCTCATGAACAGCAATCACATTTTGCAACTGTTTTTGCAAATCAGGAACAATGCTTTGCGGTATTGGAACCGTTCGATCTTTCTTACCCTTACCATCGTGAACGGTTAATATCCCCGCATCAAAGTTAAAATCCTGTACCCGTAAATTCAAGGATTCAAAGAGTCGTAGCCCACAGCCATATAATAATTTAGCAACCAAACCGACCGGGTCGTCTAAATGATCAAAAATAAGGTCAATCTCTTCCCGTGATAACACAACAGGGATATAAGGCTTACGTTTTGCTCGTGCAACGCCTTTGATTTCACCAAATTCCTGTTTAAGCACTTGCTTAAATAAAAACAACAATGCATTAAACGCCTGGTTCTGACTCGCTGCGGAAACCTTTTTCTCAACAGCCAGAAAACTCAAAAAATCAACCACATCCTGCTGTGAAAGTTGCCGGTAATCTTTGCTTTTGGTAAAGGTTTGAAACTGGCGTATCCAGCTGCGGTAAGCCTTGAGTGTCTTAGGCGAATAATGGCGAATTTTAATCTCGCGAACCAGCCTATCAAAAACAAACACCCAACTGGTTCCGGGTTTTTCTGGTCGGTGATTTCCGGTTACTGGATTAGAGCTGGGTTGATGAGACGGAGGATGTTGTACAGGATCTTGAACCACCGGTATTTTGCTGTTTTGATGCGTGCCATGACTTGGGTTAGCCTTTTTTTGATTAACGCTTTGGAGTGATTGACTGGAAACGCCTTTATTCCTGGTTATTGGCTGCTCAGAGACATTCTGCATTTCGTAGAACAGAGACACAGCATATTTGGCCTGATTCTGTTGCTGTTCGGTTTGTCTTTTTTCATGAAGTTTTTGCAGAAATAACGGCAAACTATCCGTATGAAAAGCATCATAATAATACTTATGGCAAAAATCCCAGTAAAAGCGCAGCCATTTTTTGTAAAAAAACCTTTCTTTATCAGAAAATTTTTTTTCAAGCAGAACGTCGTCGAATGGCTGGTTTAAATTGGCAGGGAGTTTAAGCATGACGTGTTATTTTAAGCTGTTTATCATGCTCGTAATGTATGTTATCCGGCCTAGTAATACAAGGTATCGGCGCTTTTTTTCGAAATATTTCAAACGAACGTGTAAGATAAGCGGGTCTAGATAATCATTTGTTATGAAATGCTTAGGGGTTTAGGTAGGTTTGGTAAAAACGTTTTGTGTCATCCTTGGGTTCGTTCGGCTAAGTACCGCTGTTCTCAATGGTAAAGATTACTTGCGTTTGTTTGGTGAGAGAGTCTGGTGATTTTAAAAGTATGTACATCAGGCTTGTGTAAATTGGTTTAACCTACTCATCGGTCAGCAAGTATCGTGAAGTTTTTGTTTTTACCTGCATCGGTGGGTTTGTTTAGGTCGGTAGGGTTAGTGCTGTTGTAAGTAACATGACGTTGTTGTCAAGATCATCGTTGCTTAGCATCCGTGCTTAATAGGCTTTTACCTCAACGTTTGGCACTTAAATTGGCTGCTAACCGTTGATGTTTGTTTTAATTAATAGGGTTAAGTATTTGAACGCTGTCCTAAATCAGTATTTGCTTTAGGGTCCGTTTTCATAACGAATAAGGTTAGATAGTGTGAGTGAAGCGAACCACAATCTGAACCGTTTGTTGGACAAGCCCGTCGGTTATGATCCGGTTTCTCTATGAAAATATCTTTTTGAATGTCGCTGCCTCTCAAGGC
>Ga0209992_10000429_pt1 | contig 56505 bp, 67 predicted proteins | sample 2SBtaG_2_FD_182564 | JGI IMG/M metagenome (GOLD analysis project Ga0209992, IMG submission 182564) | Deep subsurface microbial communities from Kolumbo volcano to uncover new lineages of life (NeLLi) - 2SBTROV12_ACTIVE470 metaG (SPAdes)... | ecosystem: Environmental > Aquatic > Marine >... | reverse complement strand
GCCAGCATACGTTTTAAGGTGCCTAGCATACGTTGTAACGCGATGCGATGCAGTTAATGGGGTTTTATACCTATCGACTATTGGCGTGCGTTACAATGGACGTGAGAAGCTAACAGAAGTGTATCATTTTAATACATCAACACATAAGTATATGTTGATATGTTCGCGCATAAAAAAACACCCGTTAGGATTGTGCCTAACGGGTGTGAGTTGTGGCGTCCTACTTGATGTATACGCTATAGTCGTTAGTGGCAGGTGTTATCTCTCCATCACAACGCGACAACGTACGCGGCATTGTGACGCCATCTATGCTTACGTATTTGGCGCGCACTCGTGCGACTAGTCGAGACAGTGTACCGTGGTTTTTTCCTGCGCCACCCGCTACGGTACGCATGGATTCTCCCGCTATTAGTTGGTTTAGAATCTCGACTTGTTCGTTGGTCAATTCGTCGGTTAATTCTTCGAGTAACTCGCTGAATTCGATATCATTTATTTCCGTCCATTCTACCGGTGTATCCAGCGAAATATCCGTACCGGTGTAACCGTACTCACTGGATTGTTGCCCATAGTACGCATGGGCGATAAACCGATGGCGCGCGCGGTTTGCTAGGTACTTAACCGCTATTGTTTCAACGTCCATTGGTGCGCCGTTTTGGTGCGTGAATGGGTGCGCTTCGTCGTCATACAACAGCGTAATTAGGTGTTGCAATCCATCACTAGACAATTCGTCCAGCGTGCGTATCCAGTCAGATTGTCGTCCGTCCAGTGGCACCGTATTGTTAGCTAGGCGCGAAGATTCGATGGCGTTACGCACGATGCGTACGGACTTGCCATAGTTGCTAGCTATCCACTGTACAACGTCCGCTATTAGTTCAGGTTGTGCGCTGGATGTGTAGCCCAACGCGATGCGATATCGTAGCTTGTACAGTGCGCGATCAGCAAGTGCAGCATGTAATGCATCATCCTCATCGGTACGATTAGCGACGCGTACCCGTCCTATGCGGTGACCGTGTGTATCGGACGCAATAGAATCAACGATGATATCGAATCCCTCGCGCGTACGGTCAGCGGGTGCGTCGATAGTAAATTTGTATTTAGCAGTTCTATAGATTGTCATTGTCATATCTCCAAATTAAAGGTTAAGCACTACCGTTATCGGTAGTGATGCGTCTGATTAGATACTATCGAATCGACTATGTAAACAGTGTTTGACCACTAATTCCGACTATTTTGTGGTTATTTTGTGCGTTTTGGACTAATCAAAAAATCGACGCAGACCGGCATAGAATCGCCCAAAATCGACGCTATCGAATCGTGACATATGATAGGCTGCGGATTAGGTGACCGTATGAGGGCTTATGGGGGCGTTAGCGTTAATGTTGAGTAAGGGGGTAAAGTATAAGAGGGGGACATACTACCGACACATTGTATTAGAAAAACAAATATCTATTTCCGTTTATGTGTTGCCACCCACCAACACAACCGGACTGCCTATTGATACCTAGTATCAATAACAGACAGCCACTAATGAGAATGAATCTCAATAAGTAATGAGACTGAATCTCAATAGCTATTGATACTGAGTCTCAATAAGGCTGACCCGCCTACGCCTACCCCGTGGTCGCGGGGGTCCCATAATGTCCCACTCGGGGATTTTTTCACCCCCTTAGGCCAATCGTCCCACCAGAAGCCGCAGAAGAGCCGTATACACCGTCCGTCGTCTGATTAGTGTTCTGACTCCCGTTTTGTTTTGCTTCCGTTACGGGTCAAATACGGTCCATAGAGTGGATTTATTCTTCTAGATCTTTTGCAGGTACAAATTCAACAAGAGTGTTTTTATGTACTGGGAACAGTGGTGCATCATAGTCGAACAGCAGTCTGACTAATATTATGGGTTCATCAGTGGTAGAGTGTTGCGAATACTCCCCACGCCAGACGACTGGGTCCCCGGGTTCTATAAGTAGATTAGGTTTATGTGCGGTGTTTATATAGTAGCGAATCATGATGTGTGTCCTTTCCGAGGGGACCGGCCGGTACACACATCCCCCTGAGTCGAGGCCTGACTGGCTCAGCTGCCCAGTGACAGATGTATGGGTTTCGCTTACCCCAGTTATCAGGCTACTCCTTACACACTCACGGGTGCAAGGCAGGAAATTCGTGCTCACTTGAGGTCAGGGGATGTACCACACCCCTCAAGGTCGTAGCTATCGACTCCTTTTTCGTCAGGATTTATACACCGCAGTACATTGGTGCCTGACCAGTCACCAGCTTGTTTACCAAATTGGGGTTTTATTCCACAACAAGCAAAGGAGAAAATGGTGCCACACACCTTTAGATATGCGACACCTGCCTAAAGCGTGGTAGGGAGAACGACTTAGACTAAGCAAATTTAGCACGTTACCAGAATACGGTCAATCACTTAATTATCAATTGGGATTATTTTAGCTGAATTTCATGACTATAATTTTGTTATTAGTCGATTCAACAGGAGGGAAACAATGAGTAAGCATATACCGTGGACACCGGAAGAAGATGCTCGTGTCGTTAAACTTAGACAGCAAGGCTTCCAAGTAAGGGATGTTGCCGAACATCTAGGCAGGAGTACGAATAGCGTAAGCTATCGTCTCCGCATCCTCAAAGAACAAGGACAACTTCCAATCACAGATAAACAGGGAAAGGTTGTCAGGGAACTACCCACTGCGAAAACTTCTGTTGATAACTTTCAAGATGCAGTATCTGAAGCTGCATACGATTTTGAAAACGAAGCACTTCAGGCTGAACTGAAAGATCTTAAGCAACAAATTGACCAGTATGAAAACCATACCGTTACCCCGCTGTGGGATGACGACTGGGATGGACCCGGGGAATGGTCAAGAGCCGAGAAGAAGTCGGCAAAAAGAATTGATAAGGAAATTAAAAGAGGGAAGTTTAATGTGTCATTCCCCAATGGCCCGATAGCGATATCGGTAATTTCCGATCAACATATCGCGCCCGGCAGCGCGTGCGATTTTAAAAGGATGCGCGAGGACGCAATTCTGATTCGGGACACGCCCGGGTTCTACGCTATCTTTGGCGGCGACGGGGTTGATAACCATATTAAACATAGAAGTGCTTTGATTGGCGCGAACTCCACACCTGATGAACAGTGGAAACTGTTTGATTACTATCTGCAATTGTTCGGGGATAAGATACTCGCTGTGATTAGCGGTAACCATGATGCGTGGACTGCACAGATCGGTGGCGTGGATTATCTCTCTAAGATTGTTGCACAGCATAAGATTTGTTATGCTCCCGCTGAGGCTAGGTTGTATATTGATGTAGGCGGGCAGGAATATAAAATGGTGGTACGCCATCAGACCGGAAGGTTTAATTCCAGCCTGAACCAGACCCACGCTGTTAAACGATTCTATGAGTATGGTGAAGAACCGTTTGACATCGGAGTTATTGGGCACCACCATGAAGCAGCTACTGAAATGTTTATTCGGCACGGACTGAAAAGATATGCGGCAAGGCCGGGTAGCTACCAGATTACCAGCCCGTACTCACACCAATATGGATATGCCTCGGCTATCCCCACATGTCCGACCTTTGTCCTGTTCCCTGAGGAAAGAAGGATGATCGGGTTCTCGGATGTCAGGGATGCAGTCTGGGCTTGGAAAAACAGGATAAACTAATGGCACACAAAAAGAAGCAAGCAAAGAAGCAAGATAATTTAGATGAACTTAAACCGGGTCGGATGACCATGAAGATTCAACTCATCATGGGTAAGCCCGACGCTGAACTCGAAGAGAGTGACCTCGAAGAGTTGATGAACTATGCCTCTAAGCGAATGCAGAAGAAGAAGGGTGGCAAGTAATGGCCAGAAAATTTCCGTTCAGAATCCCCGTTAAAAGTGATTGGGCACCACAGTGGGAGGCCAGCCAACGCCCGGCTCCCGGAAATACCTTTCAGCATGCACAGGGTCTTGCTGCACAGGCTATAAAGAAAGTCATGGATGATGACTTCACCAGCTTGACAGCAGAGGACATTCAGGCTTTACTAAATTACTCAGAGCAACAACGTCGCGCCGGACAGATGAACCCGACGGATTACATACGCCGCAGTACTCGATGACGAACCAGCATGTGCAACAGATAAGACCCGACGATTTAAGCGTCTTCAAGGAAGGAGATCAGCTAATCGTCGCCCTGTATGATGGTAAAGACAGCACCACGAAGGTCTACCTGTCTTTGGCCCTCTCTTACAGGCTTTGTACACATCTTAAAAATTTTGATAAATTAACTGATATTACCGAAGTCGGCAGTTGACATCGCTACCGCTTTCGGCATAATAAAAGTATCTAAACAAGTTTCCCCTTGTGTAGATATCGCCTATTGGGAAATGCCACACCTTCCCGATAATGCACCATGGAAAGCAGGTTCTTACGGGCCTGCTTTCTTTTTTTGATCACCTCCTTTCTAGTAAGAGAGGTTTCGCCTGTGGCCTAAGGGAAACTGTTTCCTGTTCTTTAGTTCAATGTCGAAAGTTGAAGTGATGACATTGTAAGCCCGGACATAGACTTTTCTAATGACGCTGCCTCTGGAGTCTACAAATGTGATCTCACTGTGTCGCCTGTAGTTTCTTACTATCGGTGGTTGCTTTAGGACCCGAAAGTCTTCGTAGCGAAGGCCGTGTCTTGTGTAGGTGTAGAAGAGTAGCTGCGTGAACTGTGTTCCGCGTTGCTTAACTACATTCCAAACAGCACCGTCATAGTGGTCTACTACAAAATGCTCATCCACTGGAAGTGAGCATAACAGCAGGATGGAAATCATAGTTCCCAGTGCTTCTTGTACTCTTTTTGTGTGACACCGAATCGCCCGCGAGGGTTTATAAGGGGGTCACTCGTAGGGGGCGTCTGCCGAATTAGATTCTTCTCCATTGCATCGAGCCACTGATACCAGACATAGCTTTTCCATAAGAGCATGGCAAAATAGCAGGATGCAAAGATGAAAAAGCAGCATCCGAGGAAATGAAACGCCCTTTGGCAGGGGGATGGTTTCTGCATTTTGTTGTCCTTTCTGTTTAATGCGTGCTAGTGCATTATGATTTTTTTATGGAACTGTGTATATTGCTGTTTCAATCCCGGGTGTATCTTGTGTACGATTACCCATATACACAGGAGATATTTATGAAGTCTCGCTTCATCAGACCAAATACAAAATACCGGATTATGATTCGCATGCGATGCTGTGAAGACTGTGTTCGCTTGCGTAAACATGCACGTGATCTTGGTTACACGGAAGTTGGTTTAGTGAAATTTATAGGCCACATGCTCTTCTGGTGGAAAAAACCTAAGCCAATCAAAAAGGCATAGTGTTGTGCTGCAATGGATACAGCAATACACTTGCATGGAATACTTTGATAATGCTTAACGACATGGAGAATATTAATGTCATCAGACGTAACTACTGAAGAAGTAGTCGGAGAAGTACAGGACACGGAATCGTCTTTTGAAGGTGTCGGCACTGAATCATTCGCAGGATCGCCCGAGCCAGTAGTAGAACCTACTGAGACATTCACCGGAGAGGTGGATCAGGGGCAGCCAGAGCCATATTACCCTACACTATCAGACCAGATATCAAATCTAGGGTTCACTGATGTTCAAAGCGAGGCGGACGCACAATCCCGCCTACTGCAAGGGTATCAACAGCTTCAGGATCAGAATCAACAGTGGGCTGATTATTATCAACAGAATCAACAGTATGCTCAGCAGAACGAGCAGCTAATAGATTCCGGGCGGCAGTACAATGACCTCGTGTCCTCGCAGCAGTGGCAGGAATATCAGGCATACCAGCAGCAGCAACCCGCAGCAGAAGAAACCATTGCCACGCCCTCTCATTGGTGGAGTCCGCCAGAAGTAGACTTCCAGAATCTAGAGAGGTGGAGAGAGCAAAAGGTTGATGCCGCTACAGGTGAAATCTACACCGACTGGAAAGAGGGCGCCCCGGTTGCATTGCGTAATGCCTCTCAGGAGTACGTGCATTACATGGAGGACTGGGCCGAGAAGATTATACGTCGCCCACAGGAAGTCCTTCCTCAGGTTATCGAACAAGAATTTGACAGGCTGTTTCAGGATAGATATGGCAAGGTAGTTGAAGACGCCGTAGGCAGGCAGCAGGAAGTCGAAAAGCAATACAATGTTGAAGATATCATGACTCGTAATGCGGATTGGTTATACGAGAAAGATCCTCGTACCAACCAATTGCTGGCCGATGCGAATGGCCAACAGGTGATGACTCAACAGGGTCGTGCTGTTACAAACTATGTTAACTACTTCCGTAATGTCGGAATAGAAGACCCCAATACATTGTGGACGTTGGCTACACGGATGTATGCTGGTGACCTTGCTGCAACGGAACTCAGTCAGAGTAACGATGTGGCGCAGGCTCAACAGCAGAACTACCAACGCAATGTGGAGCATTACCAACAACAGACGCAACCGGCCCCGCAGGCAACTGCTGGGTATATTGCACCTGCTGGAGGAAGTGTTCCAACCTCTGACCAACTAGGTTCGCAAAACCAGCATTTGTCCGCTGGTGATAAGTTGCGCCAACAGGCGTTTGCGGACGGTATGTTTTAGGCTTTAAAAGAGAAAGGTTGAGAAAATGGCATATAAGGGTTTCAATCCTGTAGCCTTTTCCCGAACCGCAGCTACTACGCTAGCTAAACACATCCGTGAAGTCGAAGAGTCCATGCTCCGAAACTATCAAATGGGTGCGTTGCTAGAGGCCGCAGGTCGGGTCAACTACAACAACTCCGGTGAAGGCTTTGACTGGCCAGTCCAGTTCCGTCTTCACAAAGTCGAAGGAAACACTGGGGAAACCCAGCGTAACTTCGCACGTCGTAACCTGTGGAAAACGGCTAATGTGGAATATCGTGGTTATCAAGCTACGGACTCCATGTATTACCGTGAATTCCGCTCCAATCGTGGCCCGGAAGGTGTCGTGAAGGTCTTCGAGAATTTCGTAGATCGCCTCGAAACTTCCATCACTCAGGTTCTCGGTACTGAGTACTACATTGATGGTAGTGCTTCTGGCAACGAACAATCATGGCATGGCCTTGAATCAATGTTCGCTGTCAATGGTACGGTGAATATCTCTACTGGTGCCCAGCGAACAGCTAATGCAGCTGATAAGGTTGGTTACGCAAGTGATACCTATGGTGGTCTTTCGACCGCTCTTGGTAACGCTGGTGGAGAAAACGAATCTGGTGCCATATGGCCAGATGGTATTGCTGATAGCGAGTATGACTATTGGACACCACTGATTGTGAACTACACCTCAACCGCTTTTAGTGGTTCGGCTGATACGTTCGCTGCTCAGGGTGACGAAGCCATGCGTTATGCTATTATCAATGCTCAGCGTAACACCAGCAAGAATGGTCAGATCACGAACATCTTTTTGGCTCGTGACCTGTACACAGACTTGCTCAACCTGATCGACGATAAAGAACGTATCCAGATTTCAAGTGAACACAGCTTGCGTGCACTTGGATTCAAGAATGTTCTTAACTTCGACGGTGTTGAAGTTAGCTGGGAAAGTGGCGTACCAACTGGTGTTGGATACGGTATTAACTATGACAACATGGAACTGAAGTCCATGGATGATAGTCTCCTTCGTAGTGAAGGTCCTGATTATGATATCCATAGCCAGTCGTTCAATGCTGTTGTAAGTACGTTGTCTAACCTTAAGTTCTCAAGCCCGCGCAACTTCTTTAAGTTGGCTGCATTGGCTTAAGGTGTTTTTTAAGAAAGGAAGAAAACGATGAAATACGTTGATCCTCCCTTCATGCTTGGCGAGACCCTTAAGGGTACAGACGACGACGGCAACGAAATCAATTCCCATTGGGAAGGACAGATTTTTGAATTGCCTGATGTCGATGTTAGCGCGTCGAGCATTCGTGGCTCCAAGTCCCGTTTAGGTGGCCGACAGATTAAAGCTGTCATTTGCCGAAACTCAAAAGGTTCGGCTTTAACTGCTGCCAAGAAGGTCTTGAAGTTTGATATCGGTACATCCAACAGTCGTATCGCTTTGGGTCGAATAACGGCTCAATCAGGCGGTGTAGCTGAATGGGCCGGTATCGGTGACCAGTATTTAACGAGCACTGTTGCTGACAAAGAACTCTTCTGGGTTATCCTCGAAGGTCCTTGTAAGGTAACAACCAATTCAGGGTCTGGTACAGTTGCAGTTGGCGACATCCTTGTCTCCGCTGCTTCCGGCGAAGCCGCTGAAATCGGTGCATCAGCTGACGCCATTGATGGTGTTAATGCTATTGCTCGTGCTCTCCAGACGTCGGACGGCTCAGACGAGATTCTTGTCTCTGCATGTGTTCGTCACTAGAGAGTAAGCCAAAGTAATTTGGTAGTCAGGGTGTCGTCGGGTCGCCAGTCGTTCCGACGACACCCTTTTTTTATGAGGTAAGTATGGCAACCAGAGAATGTCAAAAGTGTTTTGTGGATTTTCCTTTGACGGATGATTATTTCCACAAAGATCGTACAAAAGAAGCAGGCTATAAGATGGTCTGCAAGATGTGCCGTGCTGAACAGCATAAGGCAAAAGAAGACAAGAAGATTGATGAACGCATTAAGAAACTTGAGACGAATGGCATTAAGGTTCTTGATGAATTAGTGTCAGGCGGAAGTAATATACCGCACATGGCAGAGACGTTTCAGCATATAATTTCTGCCTTCGGTGGCTCCATTGGATTTGCACAGCACTTCCTTGGAAACTACTTAAGTACCGAACCGGGCAGTGCTACCCGGCAGAAGATGTTGAACATGGTGTTACAGTTAAATGTAAAGGTATCAGACTCAGGTGCTGCACAACGTAGCCTTGAAGAAATTACCGATGAAGAGTTGGATCTAGAGATCCAGAAGACAGCAAGAGCGTTATTGCTGGAAGTACCTATAGAGAACGTGGAAGTTTCGGAAGAGGTAGATGCAGGACAACTCGACTAACATCCCGGATGCGGTCTACAACCAGCATGCCACTGAGCACCAGAAGTCGGAGTTGCGTGCGCTACATGCCGAGCGTGCTCGACGCCGGGTGGAAGCCCTGCGTCTCTATGAACCCCTGCCCTTTCAAGAGAGGTTTCATTCATGCATGTCCAAAGAGTGCCTGATACAGGCAGGAAACCAAGTGGGCAAGAGTCTGTGCGCATTTGTGGAAGATGCTCGTGCTGTGACTGGGCAAGATCCTTACGACAAATATCCAAAAGAAAACGGAGTTCTAGTGTGTCTTGGGATGGACGAGGGGCACATCGGAAGAACAATTCATAAGTACCTGTTTAGACCGGGTGCTTTTAAGATTATCAAAGACAGGGAAACAGGGGAGTGGCGTTCTTGGAAGCCTTGGATTGAGGGTGATTGGAAGCGTAAGAAAACTACTCGACCTGCTCCTCCGCTGGTTCCAGAGAGAATGGTTAAGAAGTGGGCATGGAAGAAGCGTGCCCAGAATGTATTTGAAATGTGTGAACTAAAGAACGGATGGACTATATATGCCATGGGTTCTAAGGGGGAGCCTGCTCAGGGTTTCCAAGCTGACTTAGTGCATATTGATGAAGATCTCGAACGTCCTGAATGGTACGACGAAATGATTGCTCGTCTATCTATGCGGGACGGAAAGCTAAGGTGGTCTGCTTTGCCACACGCTAAAAATGATGCCATCATCAATCTTAATGAGCGTGCAGATGATGAGAAGAATCTAGAGAAGCCAAGTACGGTAGTCATCCGTGCAACTATCTTTGACAACCCATTTATGCCAGAGCAGGTCAAGCAGGAGAATATTAAGCGTTGGCGTAAGAAGGGTGAGGATGAGTACCGGAAGCGTGCTCTCGGTGAGATGGTTACGGACAGCGTACTTATGTACCCGACTTTCTCAAAGGATGTGCATAATGCTATCCGTTTTGAAGACCCACGCACCGCAGTGCAAAAGGTCCTTGCGGATAACCAAGGAGAACCCCCAGAGGATTGGTGTCGCTACATGGTAGTTGATCCGGGGCATAGCGTTTGTGCTGTAACTTTCTGGGGAGTACCCCCGGAGACATATGGTGACTATGTTATTTGTTACGACGAGTTATACTTGCAACAGTGTAACGCTCGACAATTTGCTGAGGCTGTGGAGTTTAAAACCCGGGGGAGAGTGTTCCAGTCGTTTATAATTGATGCTCACGGTGGACGGATACGGGAAATCGGTAGTGGTGTTTTGCCTCGAATACAATATAGTCAGGAACTAGAGGACAGGGGCGTGCGAAGTGTCGAGACGGGGAGTAACTTTCGTGCCGGTAGCGATGACATTAAGGGTCGTGAAATGAGGCTAAGGGACTGGCTGCACGTTCGTGACTCAGGAACACCAAAGATGTTGGTTAGTATTGTTAAGTGCCCTAACCTTATCCGAGAGTTCTACCGTTTTAAGAAGAAGGTTATTAACGGGTTTGTTACCGATGACGGCAATCGTCGTGGTAACTGCCATGCCATTGAGACTTGTGAGTATGCGGCTGCTCATGGATTGCGGTATATAAAACCAAAGAAGTTACAGAAAGATGCATCTCGTGTTGGTAAGATATTGCGGGAGCGTGCACGCAGGTCGAGACAACGAGATATAAATGCGAAGATACAGAGCGGAGATGGTTTCCGCTCTTATATTAACTTAGGCCCCTCGGGAGATTAATAATGAACGTACCTACCCTAGAAGAAATCCAAAGTTTTAACATGCCATCAGTGCGTGTTGGAACCCCGGTGGAATTCTATACTACAGGGACACGAGAAGGTACGGAGCCACGGATCGGCTTTGTGTTGCGTATATCGCGCTCAGGTCGAAACGTGGTCGTCCGTACAGCAGAGGGGGGGCACTTTGATGCTGTCCGCCATATTGCTGACCCCAAGCTACAACTTAACGCTGATCAGCGTGAGAATGGTGCTTGGGACTTCACGGAGTTCTACAAGGCAGAACTAGAAGAGCGTCGCAACGTCATGGAGCGTCTTGAGGCACTGGAGGGAACCGGCCCTGCGCCTGAAAACAAGATTGCGGCTATTGTAAATATTCCAGAAGAGCCTGAATCTGAGACAGTTGAGGAAACTTATTCAGGGCTTCGAGAGCGAGCCATAGAACTTGGAATTGAATTCAAAGGCAATCCTAAGCGAAAATGGCTTGAGATAAAGATTGGTGAAGCAACAAGCCAACCTGTTGGTTAATTTCATAGGGAAGTAAGTGATGCCAAGCTGGGACGACACAAATCACCCAATGGCGGCGATATGTTCGCAGTGGATGCAGAAGATCAAGGATGCCCAAAAAGTCAAACAGGAAAAGTTTGGCCGTTACGCCGATGAGGCGATGAAGTTTTTTGATGGCTCCCATGATTGGATGTGGAAAGGCGAGTATGCTAAAGCCCCGGGTGGGTTCCTTGATAAAGAGGCGCAGGGGGCGTTGCCTAACTTCAGGATGACTGTTAATAGGGTCTTCGAGGCCGTAGCTTTATTTGGGCCGGTGCTATACCACCGCAACCCAGTGATACAAGTTACGCCTCGGATTGGCCCTGATATAGCACCTGAGGCGTTAGGAATTAATCCTGCGGACCAGATGATGTCTCAAAGCTATGATCATTTTCTAACGCAGGAAAGTTTCATACGCGAGATTAAGCGGACGCACTCTAGTATCAAGGAGCATTACCTGAACTGGTTGCAGCATGAAGCTGACAAGAAGGTTCAGGCGAGGCGTGCAATTACCGAAGCGATCATCAAGGGTATGTCACTCTTGTGGACTGATATACATCAGCCTAAAGGTTCGGCTATCCGTTATCCCAAGAGCCACTATGTGTCAGTTGATGACTTTGTTGTCGATCCAGATGCAGAGTATTGGGAAGATATCACATGGGTTGCTCGTCGTGTCTGTCATCCAGTTTGGAGAGTAGATCGGAAGTACAACCTTGATGGCAAGCTATCCGGCAATCTCGCTTCCAAGGCTGCACAGGGCGAGACTTATGCTAAAGGCCGTCGTCCCTCATCCGGTGAGAAGAAGTCAGGCAAGACATTTGACCTGATCGAATACTGGGAGGTCTATACAAAATGCGGGTTTGGGGATCGTCTGAAGCTAGCAAATCGTGCTGATGGTCAGAGCAAGTACGATTGGGAGCAGTTTGGTGACTTCTGTTTCCTTGCTGTGTCTGAGGATGTCCCCTTCCCGCTAAATTTACCTTCGTGGGATTTAGACAAGAAGTCGTTTGATGAAGCCTTTATGCAAGTGCAATGGCCTATCCCGTTTTGGACGGACGGTGGCTGGCCATTCTCACGCCTTCACTTCCACGATAAACCGAAGGAAGTGTGGCCGATATCCTTGATTAAACCAGCGATTGGTGAACTACGTTTTGTTAACTGGTGCATGTCATTCCTTGCTGACAAGGTGGCTGCCTCAAGCACAACGTATGTGGCGATTGCCAAGGCTGCTGGTGCCGAAATTCAAGATCAGATTAAATCTGGTTTAGGTCCGTATACACATATAGAAATTAGTGACATATTTGGGAAGAGCGTTCAGGACGTTGTTTCGTTCCTTGATGCTCCCCAATTTAATGTCGAGATCTGGAACATGGTACGCCAAGTTCTGGACATGATTGATAAAAGAACGGGCTTAACAGAATTAATCTATGGTCTTGCCGGTCCAACTCAAATCAGGTCGGCTGCTGAGGCTGAAATCAGGAATCAGAATGTTTCTATTCGTCCTGATGATATGAGCAGTCAGGTTGAAGACTGGTTGAGCAATTGTGCTTTGAAGGAGATGGAGGCGGCTGAATGGACGCTAAGTGCCGACGATGTATTTCCGGTATTGGGTGCATCGGCTGCTTATCTTTGGACAAAGCAAATTAAAACGCAAGCCTTTGACAGGGTTGTGCGTGACTACGATTACCGTGTTGAGGCGGGAAGTGCACGTAAGCCTAACAAAGTTAATCGGGTTCGTCAGCTTAATGAGTTTGCCCAGATTGCAATGCCTAACTTACAGCAGTTTGCTGCACAGGGAATTGTGGAGCCTTACAATGCACTCATAGAAGATTGGGCAAAAGCTAACGACTTAGATCCAAGTCGCTATATGGTGACGGGTCAAGTTATTGAGCAGGCGCAGGAGCCTAGTCCTGACGAGCAGCAACAGCAGCAGCAACAGATGCAGATGCAGCAACAGCAGATGCAAGCCCAGCAGCAGGCAGTGCAAGCTGAGCAGCAGGCAGCGCAAGCTGAACAGCAGGTTGAGTTACAGTTAAAGCAGCTTGATATGCAGAGTAAACAGTTAGACATGCAGGGTAAGCAAATGGACTTAGAGGTCAAGAAGCAGACTCTGGAACTAGATAAGCAGAAGGCACAGATGGAACTTGATTTCATGCGAGCCAAGAAAGAAGAGGACTAGTATGCCAAAAGTAGGAGATAAGACTTTTCCTTATACCGAAGAAGGTATGCGGATGGCTGAAGAATATTCCCAGATGACCGGACTCCCCATCGAGTATGAAGGTGAAGGTGGTCCTAGTGATTTGGGCGATGCTTTAATGGGAGGCGAGAATGAGCCACGATAGGTACAGAATGGAATGTGCTGAATACGGTCCTGACTGTCTAGCCTTTTATGATCGCTTGATTGATGAAGGGAACAACCCGGGCTTTGCTGCAATGCTGGCCATGCGGAAGCCGTGCGGAACAAAGGGTACTGAGCGTGCTTTCCTTGAGGGTAGTCATCATTGGGCAGATAAACTGAATAGTGATAACGCCGAGTATATTCTTGGTGCTGCTAAGAAGGCTGGTATACCAACGGCTGGCAAAGTATATAAGGGCGGTCTAGGCCGACCGGATGATGCCCTAGCGTGGGTATCCACGATAGATGACGTTAAGGCGGCATGTAAAAAGAAGGGATACTCTTGTGAGGGGGCGGTTAGTTACAAGGCACCTGAACGCCAATTTAAAAAGAAGCGCATGGGTGAAGATGTTGTGCAAGATTACATGGCACGTGAAGTTGAAAAAGATCCTTCAATACCTCACAGCAAGAAGAAGATGAAGAATTTGCGTTCACAGGTTATCGAGAAACACAGCAAGAAGAATTTATGAAACAGCCTGATCACACATCAGCTATGCGTTCTGCGGAACTGGACCCGTTATATAACAGTGGTCCTTTCAGTGCACTGGCGCGTACTCTGGGCATGACAGGCCCGGAGGCTGTTTCCGAGATAACACGTAACCCATTGCACTATTCTCCTACGGAAAGCAGGAGTGCTCGTAATGCGGAGCGTGTGATTCGCCAATTACAACGCAGTGCAAAACCTAAGAATGACATAATCGGAACCCCAAGGAGAACGTAATGCCTCTACCTCCAGAACTCGGTGCCCAGATGGCCTCTGCCTTACAGGGACCTCCACGACAGCCGCCACCAATGGCACCTCGGCAGATGGGTCCGCCGCAGCAGGCGGGTCCACCTCCTGTAGATCCGGCTATGATGTCGATGATGATTCTGGATAAGATGCAGAAGAATCAGATTAGGGAACTGACTCAGGGTGCCAACCCTTATCAGCAGCAGATATCAATGGCACCGCCTATATCTCCTGTGAATCAGGGAATGCCGATGCCACAACCACCACAGATGCCACCACAAGGTCCACCACAAGGTCCACCGCCAATGGGTCCTCCGCCAATGGGTCCTCCACAACCTCCTATGATGGGATAAGAACTAATGGATGATGGTGTATTAACATACAGTGATTTACTTGACTACATAACATCCCTGAATGATGGCGGTGCACGTAGCAAGGATCTTCGCGTGTACAAGGAATCAATCCTTGGGTCTTATCGAGACCTGAGCATGACAGCTGAGTGGGACTACTATCTTGGTGAAGGTCGTATTGATCTAGTGGCGAACTACAATACCGGGACGGTTGCATATGATCACACGGGCGGGGCTAATGAGCGTCAGCTTACGCTTACTGGTGGTACGTGGCCAACGTGGATTAAGTTTGGTAGGGTTCGATTTAATGAGACGGTTTATAAGGTAGAGAGTCGTGTGTCTAGCACCATCATTACGCTGGATAGTGTATTTAATCCGGGGGAAGATGTCGCCTCTAGCACGACGTATGAATCGTATCGCAGTGTTTACTCTCTCCCGTCTGATATGTGGCGTCTGTATGACGTTGCTGTAGAAAAAAGCTACTGGGTAACATATTATATTAGCCCTACAGAGTGGCTTCAGAGAGAGCGTTTTGTTCAGTCCTTTGGTCAGACATGGGCGTGGACTATCATGCGGGACCCTGATAACGACAATCTATGGGCGTTGTGGGTCGATCCCAGCCCTGAAACAGCAGAGCCTCTCGGTTTCATTTACCGTCGTCGTCCCAGAACACTCCGCTGGGCAGGGGTAGAAACCGAGGCACGGACCTATACTGCGTCAGGATCGTCCGGTGCAAGTACCTTGACGACTAGCACTGGTCTTCCAAGTAGTATGGTTGGTTCGGTTATTCGTCTTAGTTCGGACACTACTACTCATCCGACAGGTCTTGCCGGTGATAACCCATATAATGAGCAGCATAAGATTACTGCCATTTCCGGCACTACAGTGACCATTGATGGCACTCTTGGTCAGGCTTATACCTCGACTAAGATTGTCGTCTCTGACCCTGTAGATATGACCGAGACTATGATCGAGGCTCTGAAAGCACAAGTAGAGTATCGTCTTGCACGTATGTCAAATGACACCCGGGATGTTTCTATGAATAAGCAGGTAGCTGACATGGAATTGAGGCGTGCGTTGGAAGCCGAAGCACGTCATTGGTCAAGTATTGGCCGGGGACGCCAGAGTCGGTATCACTACCTATTCAGACACTTAGAGTCAACTATTACTACGGACAGCTAGTATGCCACGTATCAGTGATTTTTTGGGTCAGGTGTCTGATGCGGATGCCACAGACTCTCCTGCCGGTTCATCTGTATCACAGAACAATGTTAGTACATTAGTTCAGGGTAAATTGCAGGTGCGTGGTGGCATTCAGCCCGCCACATTTACCAGCACATCTACGATTTCATCCAGTAATTTCCATACATTCCAACGCCTGTGTTTTTGCAAAACACGTCAGGGTGACCTCATTGGTGTTAATGGGATCGACAGGGGTTTTCGTTGGGATGGCATAACATCCAATGTCGAGCAGCTTGGCATTACTGCACCATCAGCGGGTCCTAGTATTGCCACTCCATCCATCAGTGCAGCCGGTAAGGGTGGTGCCATTACGGGCATTGCTAATAGCGGTGGAAAGTACGAAATCACTAGCAATGGCCATGACATGTCGAATGGTGAGAGGGTTCGCATTGGAAATGTAACAGCCACAGGTGGGATGGCAAACGCTTTAAACGCACAGACATTTACAATTGAGGGTGTTACGACGAATACTTTCACCCTAACTAACACATCATTTGACGGCACTTACACTTCGGGTGGGACTTGGTGCGAAGATGGGTTTGGTGCAACAGCTGGTACATACGTGTGTGGTGTCAGGTATACGGACGATACCACCACTCCAGTCCCAAGCAGCATGTCGGTTCTTACTACAGTGACTGCTGAAGAGACAGATCAGTTTGACTGGTCAAGCATTGCTACCACCACTGAGGCTCGTGTTTCAGGAACAGGCAAGGTTGAGTTGTGGAGAAGTACAGCTGGCGTTACTAATGTGTTATTTAAGGTGCATACCGTTGATTATTCCGGTTCGATTACCTTCAATGATCAGGTAGATGACAACACGCTTAATCTTAGTTCAGATGATGATACGATTCTTGTTCTGGCGAATCCCCCGGTGGACAACAGCCTTGTTGCGAGACGCTTTGAGCCACCGCCGAATGACCGGCCAGTAGTTGTTCAGTTCCAAGATCGCTACTTTTACCTTGGAAATGTGGATTACAACAGGGGTACAGTGGCTACCAACGGTTCGACTACCATTACGGGAACGAGCACGGATTGGGTTGCGACGATGGTGGGTCGTTATATAGAGATTTCTGGAGAAGCCAAGCCATTTAAGATTACAGCCGCTTCCGCAACCTCCATTACAGTGGATACAGCGGTCAGTAATACTGCATCGGGTCTTAGCTATGTGATTAGACCGGAACAAAGTAATCGCAGGCAGGTTGATTTCAGTGAGCCTGATGAGCCTGAGAGTGTTTCCAGTGTCAATGTGTTTACAGTACAGGAATACATTAACGATGATGATGATATTGTTGGTGCTTGCCCTTTAGGTCCTTATTTGTATTTGTGCGGAAGGCGACATAAGTATGCTTTTAGCTTTTCTGTCGATCCGTTGAGAGATGGAAGTGTTCGCTATGTAGATGATCGTGGTATTTTTAACCACTATTGTTGGGATGTGTTTGAAAATGCGGCGTACATGATGGATGATAGCGGTCCATATATTTTTGGTGGCTCAAGCCAGTCGATTGGGACTGCTATTCATGACTTGTGGCGACGAGATGGTGATGGAGACAAAATAGATTTTGCCAAGTCGGACAAGTTTCATGTAAAAGTGGACAGATCTAAGGCTCGGGTTTACTTTTTTGTAGCTTTCGAGGGTGATGCTGGTAGTTTTCCCAGACGTGCTTTGGTCTTCAATATCAGAAGGAAAACATGGGATCTATTTGAGTATCCTCAGCAAATCCCGACGTCCAGTTCGGTACAAATTAGTGGTGAAAATCGCCTTAGCTTTGGCGGCGAGAATTCCAAGGTATATTTAGCTGATCAAGGTACTACAGATGTTGTCACTTCCGAGACAGCTGGCACTGCAACGGGTGGCAGTAGCAACACTTTGTCTGATTCAGCTGCCTCCTTTACTAGTGGTATGGTTGGGGCTAGCGTATATATTTTTGATGGTACTGGTAAAGGGCAAAGACGTACAATTAGTGGTCAGACGTCGACCACATTAACAGTTTCAGCAAACTGGACAACGAATCCAGACACAACCAGTAAGTATGTTGTCGGTGCTATACCGTTTTCATGGAGAAGTTCATCTTTTCACTTCCCCATGGATGACGCTGAGCATAAGCGTTCTGTCGGAATTAAGTTTAAGCCCACAGCAGGTGACCAAAGGGTTGATATTCGGATTTATTACAACAATTCGACTACCCCAGCTTCCAATGGTATGCCTATGAAGCTAGGTGATGCCATAGAAGTGGGTGATACTAACACCGAAGATGCTGTTTTGTACATGAAGTCGGCTAGAAGTAGCCTAGAGAACGCATCGGGACACGAAATGTACCGCATTGATGGTATGTATAGCGGTACATCTCATGGTGACCATAAGATGTCTGTTGAGTTGCGTGGCTATGCTGGTGATAATGTCCCTGAAATCCAGACAGTAGACATAGAGGGGGTTGCTGAGTAGTGTATTCCCGCCATGCCATTCAATTTGACCGCTTACTGGATGCAGGCATGCTCCCAGAGCAGGTTGCGGTGTTGCGTGATATCTTCAGCAACGCCAATGTGGGGCTTGAGCACTCTGGCACAGTGACTTTTCGTGGATCGGTAGTGGCTCCCGCCATTCAATCGTGCAGATGGGCAGTAGCCCAGCACAATTGGGACTACAATGCGGACAGCAGCACTTATCCAAGTGACAAAGGCGGAATGAGCCTTGTGTTGTGCCGTGAAGCGGACGATTTCAAGGGTAATGGCACCACGGGTCGTGGCGATATGCAGATTTACCTTCCGGTAGGGCCGGGGGAGGACCCAAACGTGGTGGCCGGTGATGTAATCATGTTTTTTGAAGCTAAAGACGGCTCTAAGATTGCTCCGGGTTACGGCGACCACCGGATAGGCAGTGTTCGCATGGGTGTTCAGGGTGATAATGGCATTGAAGGCTGGAGCATCATGGACGGAACTGCTAATTCTAAAGATAATGGTGGATCGGGCCTGAATGTTGCAGATAAGTTCATGCGATGCTGGTCGTCTAGTTCCGATAGCGGTAATACGGGTGGTGCTGCCTCATCTGCGGTGTCAGTGACTGTAGGTGACCACAATATATCTGATGTTGCCAGTGGTATTGGTGCTCATGCGGGTTCGGACGTGGCTGGAACCATCTCAGATCACCCTGCAAGCGGGTTAAGCCATAAACACGAGGTATCAGACACAACTATAGGCACTGGAACTACGTCTACCGTAGGTGTTTTAACTGGAGACAGTGTTAGTGCAAATTTCTACACGAAACTTGCCAATGCTGGAGCAAGTGACTTAGCACACGCTGGTACAGGTAGTCTCTCGCACAGCGGAAGTGGTACAATATCGCATACAGTATCGGGTGGTAGTGTTGCTACCGTGCCGCCATACATGTATGTGGCAATGATGGAACGTCTTAATAATTCCAGAACAGGATTGGGTTTATAATGGCACGTGCAGAGGATTTTATTCGTAACTCAGCAAGGAATCAGCTGACTCAAGGACAACCACAAACCACTCAGGGGTCTGTCATGAATATAGCAGGCCCATGGGGGAATTCGACTGGTCCATCAGGACCGACTGGTCCAGACATTATAGAAGCCGCTGCACCAAGGCCGGGGAAGACGGGTCCATCCGCTCCATCAGGACCGACTGGCTCTAACCCACCCGTCTCTGGAATGGAAGGGCTGTATGGTGACATGCCTCCGGGGCCGGGTACGGGAGACCCGTATGATCCCAATAACTGGTCATCGGATAGTTTAAAGGTGTTGATGTCACTGGGTCTTACTACAGATCAAATTGTTTTCTTTGCTGAACAACTTGGCGACCCTTACTCCGCAAGCCCGGGTAACCCTGAATACCTGATTCAGCTAATTAAGAATGGAATGTATTTAGTCAGTGAGAATGGCGACTTAATGTCTGGTGATGAGATTGTCTTGCCCGGGCCAGCCGGGCCACCGGCGCCAGAAGATAAAGACAGTGATGGGGATGGAATTCCTGACAAACATGACGACAGCCCTTATGAACCTGATTACCTTCCTGACGAAGAGGAAGAGAAATATGAACATCCCGGGGATGATGGTCCGATTCCTGACGAGTGGCCTGACAAAGATGAGGAAGAGGAAGAAAACCCATTTGAGGGTGACGATATATTTGATGATGCTGAACCCGTTCCCGACGTTAATATTCCCCCGGGTGGCATTCAGGCTCCATGGGTGGACACTGGATTTTGGGATCTCTTTAAAGAGGCTGTTCGCGGTGACTGGACGGATGACCTTAATGAGGCCATGAAAGATTGGGCGGAATGGGATCAGAAGAAGGTCATGGCCGAGGCGGACTACAACTTCAAGGATAATATGCTTGATAAGTTGCTGGGTGAAGGTGGTCTTGGTGGTGGAGGTGGTGGTGGCGGCACTGATCGTGTAGGGCCTGTTGGTCTTGTCAACCTAGCGTTAAAGCAATGGGGTCGCTATCAGGATGCTGCTGGTAGAAAGGATGATCAAGGTTTTGATCAAGGTGCTGGGCCAATTGTGGATGCTGGTATTCAGCCTTCAAAATCCGTGGCGTCTGCCAAGAATTTAAACTTACTTCCCACCGGAACAACCAGCAGCAAAGCTACCACCGCTGGTGCTAACCAGCAGTTGCAGGACGTGATGTCTGGTGCAGGAAGTCCCATGGCTATCCAAAACATTGCTCAGATCACAGATGAAGCGCAGCAGAACGAACTTGCTAATGTAGGGACTGCTGCTACACGTGGTCTCGATGTGGCTGAGGCAGTGCAAGGTCTTGGTGCTCAGTCGTCTGCTATCCAGCAGCGAAAGAAGCTGGAAGACATGCGTCGTAAGGGTCAGATTTTACAAAATGCAGTACACGGTAAAGGGTTCTTTGCATAATGAATATGCCTTTTGATCAGCAAAAGCGAAAGAAAACGCCAAAAAATCCTATGTCTGGCAACTACGGTCAGGCTGCTAACATGGCCAAGCCAAAGCAGGCGGCTAGTTTTAAGAAGCCTGCGGCTAAACCTGTTCAGCAGGTAGCACAGCAAGCAGCGAAGGCTGCTCCTGTGAATGCGCTTGGCGCTGCGCTGGGTGGTACAGCACCGGCTCCAACGCAATCTCTGTCTGTAGGGTATCAAACTCCGGGTACTATTCTTCCTAACCCGAACCAGCCAGTAGGCGGTGGAGGTGGCCAAGGTGGAGGAGGTGGCCAAGGTGGAGGAGGTGTGCCGCAGGTGCCGCAGGTGCCGCAGGTGCCGCAGGTGCCGCAGGTGCCGAATTTCCCCGGGCAGGGGGGAATGCCAATGCCACAACTGCCACTCCCCAATATTTTATTACCGCCGAATGTAGGCAACTTCCCGCAGCAGTGGCCACCACAGCAACCACAGCAACCAAAACGACCTCGGGGTCCTATCATTGTTAATGTGCCGGATGGAGGGGGGCCGATGCCGGGTCCTGTTCCTCAACCACAGCCGCAACCACAGCCACAGCCACAGCCCCAACCACAACCGGGGCCGGGCGGTGATCAGCAACCTCAACCTGATCCTGCTCCACAACCACAGCCACAACCTCAACCCGATCCTGCTCCCCAACCGCAGCCCCAACCCCAGCCACAACCACAGCCCGGACCGCATGATTGGCCAGATTGGCCAGATCCGGGTCCTCGGCAACCGTTGCCAGATCCCGCTCCGCAGCCTCAGCCACGGCCTGATGAGCAACCTGAGGAGCGTCCTCGCACTCCGGGAAATGACTTTGATGAACGGCCCGGCGATGATATCGACATTGATAAGCCTATTCCGCCGATTAGTGAAATCCCGCCAAGTCCTCCAGTGGGCGAGAAGCCACTTGCACCACCAGCAGACACCCCTCCTTCGATCCCTCCGGTTGATGTGCCAACTTCGGGACCTGTCTCAGGACCTGTCTCAGGCCCTGTAGCACCGCCGATTGACTTGCCCGTCCCTACTGGCCCAACGTCAGGTCCGACTGTACCTCCGCATGGAGACCCGTTTCCTCCTGTAGGCGGTCCGCAACCGGGGCCTGCTCCACATCCAGCCCCTTTACCACAACCGGGTCCTTCGCCATTTGGGTTTGATATTGGTCGTGATAGCACGAGTGTGGTTGATCGGGAAGTTACCCAGCCGTCTGGATTGCAAGCAGCCTTGGAAGGCGGAGATGTCAGTGTTGATGTCGATACTGCGACTTCTCCATGGGATGATGTTGATGACATTAACCCATACGATGATGCTTTAGGGATACCAGAGTCTACCGCTCGTGCCCTTGAAGCTGCACAGCCAGCATTGTCTGAGATGCAGATAGATGAAGATACTGACGCTCGGGCTGCGCAAGAAGCACAGTGGTTATCAGAGCAGCAAGATCCTGTATCACAGAAAGTGTCACGTGTGCTGAAGGCGGTATCACCGCAAGCTGCTGCGCAACCAACAGTTGGAACTCAGAGTGTGGCAGAACCATCAGCACAGGCTGATATCCCATCCGGTGCTGACGATCTGGGAAGCTACAAATCCCATGCCAATGACCAGCGTCAGTGGTGGCGTTTCAGTCGTGGTAGCGACGGAAATATATACCGGCATCAGCAATTGGAAGGTTCAGATGGTTGGCGATTGCATACCAACAAGATGGATTCCAGTATGTTCGATGCCCTCACGCAGATGCAGGGGTATATACCGCCGGGGCAACTACCAGTTCAAGAGGCGGCACCTCAAACGCCAACTGCTGAGGAGAGGAACTGGGAACGGGAAATACTCGATGCCCGCAAGCGTGCCGCTGAGGAAAATAACCGTGCCGCTGAGGAAAAGCGTCAGGCAATGTTAGCTGAGCAGCACAACCGCCGACAACGGCGCCCTCAGTACAATTTCTCCGAGTCCCCCGGCATGAAGGATTTGAGAGAGCAGCAGGAGGCGGGTCGGGAACATATTCCGATGCTCCCTAACGAAAACGTTCTGGAATATCGCAGTCGACGTCGTTCAGAGGTTGTTAATGAGTTAGATGATATCGTTCGTAGTGAAGATCCGGGTAAGTGGGACGACTTCAGCTTTGATAAGTCCATAGAGGATGACAAAAAGTATTGGTTCATTGACCCACGTGTTGGTCTGGCGTTAGCTACCACCGGCAAGAGCGTAAAGCAGTTGTTCAGTGCTCTGAACCGCAAGGATTCCATCAACTCCCTACGTCTACTAGAAGACGAGGATGGCAACCGTCTATTCAGTAAGCAGAAAGAGAAGTTTGCAGAAGTAGGCGAGGCTGCATATGAGCCAGAAGTGGAACCAGAGCAATTAGACCTCGGACCTCCAGATCAACCAGACCGTGAAGAGCCACCAGTACCAGCAGAACCTCATGATGCGACTGAAGGGGAAGCTGCATGGAATATGTTCCTCAAAGACAAAGCATCTACGCCCGACGAATTATGGCAAGGTAGGGAAGAGTTAGGGATTGATAAAGCCTACGGATTGAAGATGCGTCAGGTTGATGAGAGGTACTTAGGGAACCGTTTTGGCCGCATGGGCAAGGGCAGCATGCGTGTGACGATCTTTGAAGGGCCAGATGGCCGTCGCTTTGAGCGTCGTGAGCATCTTGGAACTGATATGGCCAGCTGGTCTGAAGCTGATAAAGAAGCACCAGCCGAGAAACCAGATCCTTTCGCAGAAGTAGGTGATGCTGCTTATGAGCCAGAAGAAGAACCAGAGCGTCCGGATACGTATCCGCCACCAAGTCCGGGGATGCACATAGACCTCGATGATTATAATAAGTGGCGCAAAGCCAAGGATGAGGTGGACGGCAAGCAATATCAACCTAGCGAGGCAGACCAATCTTTACTAGACAAGGCTAGGGAGTCAGGCCGTTTTACTGCTCAGAAAACAGCAAGGAATCCAGCTGCTCCCATGGAGTATTTCGACCGGACCGGCAAGAGGTATTCGGAAGAAGAAGCCATAGAACTTCTACGCTATGAATCCCAGAAGGACGGCAAGCCTCCAGTCGAGAAACCAGATCCTTTCGCAGAAGTAGGTGAGGCAGCGTATGGACCAGAGGTTGAGCAGCCGGTGGATTTGTCTGGGCTTCCGACTGGGAAAACTGTGATGGGTGAGGATATTCCAACGGGGCGTGTTGACTTACCTCCACCAGAGGAAGATAGCCGTATAGCCAACATTAGCAACTCGTTAAAGAATTCTTTTGTTGGTGGGAGATCCGGCGGGGTTGAGATCAAGGACCGTTTTGGTAACTTCAATAGGCCAATGCGATTCACCATAAATGCTGGAACACGCAGCGAGACTTCTGTGTTGCGGTTTATGGGTGCGGACGGGAAGATGTACGCATATGGTCAGGTTGGTTACGACGGTCGTGGTCCGGGTTGGATACCATGGGATCAGATTAGGGACAGGGCCAGTGAGTTTAGAGGTGCGGTTCAAACGGACATGGAAAAGGATTGGCATGCTGCTGTTAAAGAATATACAGATGCTGACTTCAATAACCGTCAGTTTGACGAAATGGTTAAGAATCGTGATGCATGGGGTAAGGCAGTTGAGAGTGGTGTGATAACAGAGGAGGAGAGACAGGGATTCCTATCTGAATATGATTTCTACGGAGGTCCTCAGGTGGTGAGAGATGGTGTCAAGCACAGTGTGTTTACGGATAACGACGGCACTGTTAAACTTATTCCTAATACTTCTCCCCATGCTGGCATTCCAGAGGGTCCTGCCCCGACACCAGACCTCGGTAAGGGTGACTTTGGTCATATAGATGCAGGTCAAATTAAGCCTGAGTTCTATAGCGATACTTATACTGCTGAAGATGAGGAGCGATTCCAGTTCCTGCAAAAAAACACTTGGGGTCTAACCAAGGAAGCTGTTGCTGAAGGCAAAGAATTATTAAGCCGCCGTGACGAAATGCTTTCTGGGCATTTTGAAAAGCCAGAGCGTCCGGTTTATCCCGGCTTCCCCGGCCACCCCGGATTTCCCGGCGGCCCCATCGACATCCCTGACCGCTATCCATGGCGTATGCCGCAGCCACCTACACCAGAGCGTCCGGCTCCTCCTGATCTACGTGACCAACTCATTGGCGATGTAGAGCCTACACCGACACCCGAACCTACACCTGAGCGTCCGACTCCAGTATCCCCACGTCCACCAGTAGATACTCCTGATATACGTGACCAACTCATTGGGGCTAAAGATCCTGAGTCGGTAGATGCGTTGCCAGAACCGCCGAAACCTCAGGTCAGGGAGGGTGGTAAGTGGGATGGTGCTGCCTTCAATTCGGCTGTCCAGTCTATAGATGATGGCAAGGATTATAAACTCGTTGACCCTCGCAGTGGCATAGGGAGAAAGATGAGTGGAAGTAATCTAAAGACAATCCTCGGAAGGATGAGCCTCCGTTTCGCTGGTAACATCTTGGATCATCTTGAGGATACAGGCGGCAATCGTGTCTTCGATGATCAACTTGGATCTGCTCCTACTCCTGCTCCGGCACAAGAGAAGGTGGGTGCTACAACAGATACGCTCGTGGCTGAGGCGGAACGCTTGCGGTTTAATGTAGAGCGTGATAAGGATGGGAATCCTACGCATATCACCCATAAGGGCATGGGCACAAGACAGCCTGTGGCAGAGTGGGCAGAGCAGTTCTTCCCTGATTACCTTAAAGGCCCTGACTATGAGGCACCAGTAGAGCAGCCGAAGAGAAATAAGTGGGGTGGAGAGTACATACCACCCCCGTCCGGTAAGACGGATGAAGATGGTCGGTGGGTATCGCATACCCCTGATCTTAAAATGCCTAAGATGCCTTCTTATGAGAATGTTAAGTTGCCATCGAAGGCTCAGTTGCAGCGTGGTGCCTATGTAGCGGTTAATCGTGATGATTGGACCAAGTGGAGAGAGTCCACCGAGGAGCCGGGTCAGTGGGACAACTGGGCGAACATGCTGGATTGGAGTCAAAACTATACCTTTGTTGATCCGTTGACAGGTGAGGAGGAGAAGTCTCCCGGTAAAGGTATTGCGCAGCTGTTTACAGGGTTGAACAAGTCGATGCGTGATGAGGCGATGAGGTTGATAAAGGACGACAAAGGTCGCTCGATCTTTGGCAACGAGTTTGTTCCACGCTCTTATCGTCAAGCCATCAGTCGCCTGCGTAAGCGTGGCGCTAATGTGGGTACTTCTCATCCTGTTAAAGCCTTTGACATGGCTGGAAACGAAGTGCAGCATGATCGCGGTCAGTCTCCATCTCGTTCTAAGCGTTGGGAGTCATACGAAGAGACTGAGCGGAAGCGTGTGGACAATGATAGGCGGTCGAAGGATGGTCAGAAGTTGTGGGATGAATATTACAAGCAGCATCCAGAAGAACGTGCTGATAAAGACGTCCCTACTGAAGGACGATACAGGGCATTATCAGATAAAGAGACCGAACAAGAATTGTTGGGTCAGGTGTCGCCCAAGAAACTCGCCAGAAAACATTTCAGGGAGCCTTCGTCGGGTAGTTTATCTAATGCCTTATCTGGAAAGCAGCCTCAAGAAAAAGAAAGAGTTGCCCCTAAGGTTAAGGAAACAGGTTCACTTGAGAGAGCATTGGGTGGTCGTGATGCTTCAGGTGCTGAAGGTGAATACAGTGGTATTGTTGGTCCTGATTTCCCTATACCTAGCACGCCTATTCAAACTGACTTTGATAAGGTGAGGGAGGGTATACGGCAGCGTGAAGCAGGATTGTCTGAGGCTGCACAGCGGTTTATTGATGCGTCTAACACAAAGATAGACAACTGGAATATGCAGGCTAGGCATCCGCAAACAACTCCTGCGCAGCGTTCGATTCTGTTAGGAAAGGTTGATCTTGAGAAGCGTCGTATAGAGAGGTATCAGGATAAGATAGACCGTTACGCAACCCCTGAGGCTGACCGTCCAGACATCAAGGCTCCTCTAAGTATTTCGGATGCACCTACCCCTAAGCTGCCTCAGGCTGAGGACAATAGACATGTGGGAGATAGGGTTAATCCTGCTGTAGCCGGAATCAGGGCGGGTGAATGGGATAATTTACCTCAGCAACCGCCGCAACGGCGACCTCAGGGTGGTGGGATAATAATGGATGATCCAGCACCACGTAGACGTGGAATTTTGGGTCCCGGTATCAACCCTAATGCTGGCCGTTTTTCAGAAGTTGGTGAAGCGGCTGCTCAAGATGTTGATAGTCCATCTAAGCCTAAAACCGCCAGTTCGTGGTTCGGTTCAGGACAGGACCGCCAGTTCCCGAGCGCTGGGGATACTGTTCCCGGCAAAGCTGATCGTTTTTCAGAAGTTGGTGAAGCGGCCTATGCTGACGATGATAGACGATCCGTTGCAGAGGGTGTTACAGATTTCGCACAACCCGCTTCATCCCCTGCGGTATCGCCTCCTGATGTAGCTACTCCATCTAACCTCACCAACGCAATGGGAGACGCTCCGCTTAAGCGAGACCGCTGGGCTAGTCATGGTGTCCCAGAACCTAAATTTATCAAAGAGCAGGAGTTTGCTTTTAAATACTTGGTTGATAATATGATCTCTGATATTGAAGCTGTTACTGGTGAGACTTTCGATAGGGATGAAACACATAATTTCAGCCCGGAAGAAGCGCAGAGAAGGCTTGATATTGTGGAGCCAATGCTTCCGCAACGTGAGCACGGTTCACGCCGGTATACTTTTAGGGGTTTGAACACGGACCAGATAAAGAGTCCTAGCGATAAGCAGCTATCACATCGTGAATGGTCTAGCCTGCCACCTGCTCAAAGGCGTTTATATAGTGATAGCTTTATGCAGGCTAAGGATAACATCCGTAGACTTAAGCAAGTTGCAGATGGGGGTGAACCAATTCCTGAGTGGACCCATGATAACTGGCCAGCATGGAAGGGACCATTATACACAAAGTACATTCCCTCAGATTATCGGTCTAAGGCAAGTGCATTTGCCGATGCTAGTCACCGACTAATTGAAGAACAGGAGGCTGTTTCTAAAAAGTATAAGTCAGGTGAGTTAACACGTGATGAGGCTTCTCAGCAGCAAGCCGCTTTGCAAAATAAGATTAAGCAGATAGACGAAATTAAAAGAGTCTACAAGCCAAAAGTTGAAGACCTGATGACATCGGTATGGAATCAGGCTGAAGCAAAGGATAAGAAGACAGGAAGACCGCTTAGCATGGAGGATTACACGGTTGTAGAGCGTCCGAAACAATTGGCTGCTCCGACTCAAGACCCTTTGTCTTTTTTAAAGAATATAAAATCAGGGACTCCTAGTAATGAAGTTGCGCCGGGGAGGGTTGCCGCATTTGACAAACCACTAGCACGCTTCGTAATGCCTGCTGAACCTGCCCCGGGCACACCAGCACCAAGCGTAGAGCCGCCGGAAGCCACACCTCCAGTTGCACCATCACCGGGCAATCCGGGATTTGCACCATCACCGGGCAATCCGGGATTCGCACCATCACCGGGAACACCGGGAATTGTTGCACCTCCGCCGGAAACAGAACCGGCCCCAGAACCTCCGGTAGATGAAGAGCCTGTCGAGGAAGGTGAACCGGTACCTATCTCACAGAACATACTCGACATCATGCCTCAGGGTATTGAGAAGACGGGAATGATTGAAGTAGATCCGGGTATCAGTCGTGAAATGATTACAGCACGTGGCATCAACCCACAGTTGTTAGTCAATCAGGCTGTTGCACAGGCACGTCAGCAGGCTGGCCCGACACAGAGAAATCTGTTGGGTGGGGCAGGTAGAGGAATGTCGAGTGATGTAGGAACCTTTAGCCGTCATGCACTTGGTCCCCTTGCACAGTCCCTCCTTGGTGGCCGTCAGTCCATGTTGCGTATCCCTTGGGAGCAGCAGCTTAAATACGCTGATGATGTTAGACAACGAGAACAACTTGCCCATGACCTTGGCTTGAAACAGGCCATGTTAACAGGTAAGGATTGGTATCGACGTTATCAAGAACAGCTTGATGAACAGAGATTACAAAACCAGATCCTTATGGGTGTACTAAATCCACTGATTGGTAATCTTTATTCATAGGTGACACAATGCCATTCGATCCTGATTATGACCGTGGCCTCCAGATGGCACAGAAATTCAATACTGGAGCCAATCGTAACCCAACCATGTATAATCGAATATTGGCTGGACTACCAGCTGCTGCAAGGCAGGGGTTTATAGAAAATGCTCGGTCTTCAGGTGGGTCTGGAGGCAAGCAAATGGGTGCTCATCGCAGCATGCGTGATGATTACCTCGATGGTGTTGTTGCTCGTGCGGGCATGTCACCTGAGGAAAAGCATCAGTCTATGGTTGATGCTGCGGAGCGTGCTAAGGCTGCATCTCGTGCTGAGACCGAGGCAGAAGAAGCTATTCGCCAGACTGGCCTGAAACAGCAAGAGCAAGAGAGTTGGCAGCGTGGTCAGGATTATGCACAAGATTATTATGCCCAGCCTCGCACGGGGATCACTGAGTACCAAGAGAAGTTCCAAGAGACGGATGCTGCCGGTAATCCTATTGGTCCGCTACAAAGCTATGACCGCAGAAGCTATAAGGTGGAAGCGTATACTGACCCTAAGACAGGTGAGACTCGCCATGAGGTGGTGCCTAAGGGTTCACCTAAAAAACGCCCAGTGGATAAGCCGGTTGAAGAAACAAACATTGAAGAACAGAAGGAAGTTGCTAGTCAGACAGTACAAGGTCAAGCTAATCAGCCAACAGAAGAGTCTCGTTTTTCAAATGTAGGCGAAGCAGCGTATACCGATAGTGAGATGGGCGGTATGGCTGGAGCGGTTGGTGATGACGCTGGATATGGCTTAACCCCCGAGCAGATGGAAAACCTATCGTCTCCTGAGAATATCATGGATACCTTGGGGGGTATCGGCCAGCAGGTAATAGGCGGTCATGCTCCTGAGACTCCGGGACTGGACGCAGTGGGTGCTACCGCAGAGGAACTAGCGTCTGGGGCGGGTAGATTGCCTGACGCCGCTGCACCAGATGATCTCGATGCTACCCTAGCTGAAGCTGGTGTTCCACCTGAAGAAACAAACATTGAAGAACTGCTGGGTGCAGTGGGTGCTACCCCAGAGGAAATTGCTGGTCTTACTGGTCAGCCACCTGAAGAGGAAATTGCTGGTCTTACTGGTCAGCCACCTGAAGATGTTCGTGGTGACATGCCATGGACACGCCCTGTTGCAGATCAGCCGGGCGATGAACCATTCCCAGAGGATTTAAAGGCCCGTGTTCTTGGTGGCCATTCCAAGCGTACAGACGATCAATGGAAGCAGTCTCAAAAGCATCAGCAGCGTGAAGAAGCTATCCATCAACGGCGGCGGAGTAACCGGGCAGCTAATGCTCGTGCACGCAACCGTGCTATGACGCCAGCGTTTCAGATGAGGAGGTTTCCAAATGAATCAGACGCGGCGTATGCCAAGCGATATGCAGCGGGTGTTCAGGCCATGTCTGGACTACAAGGTGCCCAGTTACAGAGCCAGACGCAGCTTGCTGGCTTAGGGATGCAGGGTGAGACCCAGATCAGGATTGCTAAGATTCAAAGCGATATGCAGAGGGCCGGTCTGGATATGCAGCGAGAGTTGCAGAAGGCTGGCCTGACACAGCAGGATATCCAGAATAAGTTGAATATGCTTGGTCAGTTACCTCCGCACCAAATCCCAGATGCTTTAAATCAGATTGCCGGTGAGATTTACGGAGAAGGGCAGGCTCCTAGCTTTACAGATAAGCCAACTGGTGCCCAGCTTTCCAACCTTGGTGAGCAGGACTTCCAAAACTCTGTAGACCAGTATTACCCTAACCTTGATACCATGTTGGATACGGCTTCGGAAGGGATTTTTGGTACTAATCCTGACAGTGAAGGTCATATCGGAAGTACGATGGGTGGCATAGGTCCGTTTGAAAACTATGATGAGAAGGCGCAAGACTTTGCCTATAACCTTGCAAACTTAATTAAAGGGAATGAGATTAACGCTAATAATATTGCTGCGGTTGCTGAGTATCTTCGGAGGGAGTTGCAGGGTGGTTCACAGGCATTCCTCCAGTCTCAGATGGGACAGGAAAACTTTTTTGGTTCAGACTCAGCTTCAGCTGGAAACAGGTTCTTTCAGGCGATACTTAGCGGAAAGTTGCCGTCTATGGGGGATGTGCAATCAATAATAGACTACGGCTACAATTAATGCGGTGCTATGCCTATTAATAATCCATACGCTTCACTAGATCCTTTTCGGGATATCAATCGGCAGCTACGCGCTGTTGGTATTAGTCCGTTGAATATGGGTCCTTTGCAGTTCCCCGACTTTACGCAGCAGCAGCAACGCAGGATGCAGGATGCTGCCATAGTGCGTGAGCGGAATGCTCCGCATATGTATGTTAACCCTGTTCTTTCTGGTCTGGAGTGGACAGGTCGCAAGCTAGATGCCCTCACCGGCCTTCGTGGTGTCAAGGGTTTACTCGCTGGGAAACCTCGTGAAGCATTAAGTGCTATCCCTATCCTCGGTACGTTTGGCGATGAGTTAGGTGTAACAGATCCAGAACAGTACACCGAGGCATCAGAACTGCTAGAGCCATTAGGTTTAGATGATAGCCTGACAGCGAGTATCCTCACTGACGTAGCCTTAGATCCAATGACGTGGCTAACACTTGGTTCTTATGGTGCAGCCAAGGGGGCAGCCAAGGCAGCGGCATCTACTTCGGGTAAAGCGTTAGGCAAGACGGGATACCTTAAATCTCTGGTGGATATGGCGGGTGACAAGAACAAGTATAAGGCGTTAGGGCTGGACGCTCCGATGGGTCCCCGTGAGTTCATGATGAAGACGGACTTAGACACCGTCATTAAGCGTGACAAGGGCGGTCATTTTGATACAACTCTACGTGATCCATCCAAGGGGTTGACAAGGTCAGCAGGCACATCACCTATTGAGGATGCATTGCGTCGTCAAGGTGCGGATGTAGATAGTATGATTGCCAGTGGCGAAAAGCTGGGTTCGTGGGGCGCTGTTGGTGTACCGTTCAGGAAGAAGCATCTATTGCCAGCAAGGGCAGGTGGTTTAGGCGAACGGTATGCTAAGACTATGGACAAGTTTGGGCGTGGATTGAAGGCAGCGAAGCCATTCGTGTTTGGTCGTAGGCTATTTGATCCTGCTGCTGGTGGTGCCAGAACGATAGAAGTTCAGGAAGCAGCTATGCGTCAGCACGATGCCATGATGCGTGTCGAGCAGGAAGTTGGTGAGGTTCTGGCGGGCACTGAGGATGCACTGCGTAAGCATCCAGAGTTTGACCCTGATAAGATTCGTGAGAAGCTAGGTCCAGATACAACGGACGCTCAGGTACAAGATCACATCCTAAAGAACATTGACCACATTTCCCATCATGCTGCCGGGTACGAGTTTGATGACCTCACTGGCCTTGGAACTCTCCCAGAGTTCTCTGAGGAAACAGTTACGAAGGTTTACCAGAGGCTATCAGATTCCATTAGTAAACGTCTTAAGCGTCAGCAGGACAAGGCTGCTAAGGCATCGAAGGCGGATGTGGAAGAGGGAGCAGAGGTAGTAGAGGGAGTAGTTGACAGGTTTGAGCAAGACTTGGTAGGGGATCGGGAGTTGCTTGAGTCGATAAAAACTATAGATGGCCAGACACGCACGAACATTTCCCGTGCCATAAACCGATTGAATGATATTGGTGAAGGCGTTGGTGGTGGGTTTGGGAAAGAGTACAAGATACAGGGTGGCGTGCATGGCCGTGTTGCTCCTAAGCTGCCGGAGCATCTGCAAGAGTTACAGCCTTTCCTGAAGAACATGATAGACAGAAAGAATGCTGTCTTTGAATTTGGTAAGGAAAGTGGCCTGCATGTGGATGGACTCAAGGATGCATTTGCACTCCATCACCCACGCAAGACAAAGCAGATCCCTGCTAATACGTTGGCAGCCAAGAAGGAGCAGCGGCGGCGGCGGGGCCGGATGGAGCAGGTTGATGAGACCAGAAGTATTGCTGACGAGACGGCACTCGATACCACATCAGCATTCCAGATTGAACGTGACGAAGCCTTCCGTGGAATATTTGGTGATCTCGCTGGCATCCGACAGATGTGGAGTGACATCTGGAAGGGTACTGTCAAGCATGGCGACGAAGAGATTAGCCTGCGTAGTGTCTGGGAAGAAGGCGGTGGCAATGTAGAGTCCGCTATCCCGCTCTTTGGCTTGGGTTTACTTCGTGAGGGTGGGTATCTTGATTCTCTGCGTAAGATTGCAACTGGCACCAACGACCGTTTAAATCAGGCGGTTAGTGAAATAGATGCTGATATCCTGAATATGGGGTCGGACATTGATGAGGCTGGTCGGGCACAGCTTAAAGCGTTGACAGCCCGGAGAGAAAAGTATTTCGACCAGAGCCGTGTTGCTAGCGATGCAATCGGTGACCTGCTAGAGGTGGGTGATGATGGCCGGTTTACAGGGGAGTGGGCATCTGGCATCAAGAAGTTTATTGAAGATCCAAGCAAGAACTCTCTAAAGAATTCCAAGCTGAGAAGCATGGCAGCATTCTTTGCGACCCGTGATCCTGACCTAAAGATGTATGGGTCACCATTTGTTATGAATCCTGCTGAGGTGTACACAGATTACACACGCTCTATGCTTGGTGCCAGCCATGGAGCGAGGATGTCTCTGGAGTTAGCAGGGGCAGAAGCGATAATACAGGTCCTGCATAAAGGTGACGTACATTCCCGCAGCCTAATAGATATGCTGGATAAGTGGAATTTGAATACGCCTATTGCTAAGGTTCGTTTGCTTCAGGGTATGGTGCGTGGTGGCAAAAAGAATGTGTTATTAGAAGCGATAACAGCAACCGCAAAGGCAAATCCAAGCAGATTTGAGAAGAACTACCTTAACGGAAACATTATCAATAGTCTCGTGCGGTCAGAGAACATTGGTAGGTCGATTGATAAGTTGCGTAACAAAGCAGGCTTTAACTTCAAAATGTTTGAGGATCAGCTTGATGATGCGCTCAGACAGATGACTGTGCCAAGAGAGTTGGGGCAGAGCCTTGATGGGTACATGGAAATTATTACTAACCCCAAGGCGGTTTCTGATTTAGCTGAGAAGTTGGATGTCTTAACTGACTTCTTCAAAACATCTTTTACGACCCCGTGGCCTGCGTTCCATATGCGTAATGCGATATCAGCAGCAGTGAATAACTTCTATGCTGGTGCCAAGATGGCTAACGAGCACAACCCGATCAAAGCATTTCTGAAGCCATACCGTATGGCACGTCAGCTTCTCACGGGTGGTGCCATAAAGGGAATTGCTAAGGAGATACCCCGGTTTAAAAATCGTATCGGTCAGGCTGACGAGTATGGGCGTATCATAGATGATGCATATGTAACTGACTGGATTAGACAGCAGATCCGAGCAAACCGAATAGCAGGTGGCGGACAGTATCGTGAAGAACTGATCAGCCAGATACAACGTGGTGATCCGAGATCTGTGTTCCCGCAGTACGACATACCGGGCGCTGTGCCGTTTAAGCAGCGATGGAGAGAGACAGGTCAGCCAAGGCATCCCGGGGATGAGCGTAAGTGGGGGCAGCGTAAGGTGCACCAGATGCGTGAACTTGGTAACGAGGTAGAAAACTATGCTCGTATATCACCTTTCATCGCATTCCTCTCTCAGGGTGATGAGGTAGTAGAAGCGGCTAGAAAAGTAAAGATGGCACAGGTAGACTATCAAGCCTTGTCAGACTTTGAACGCCGGTGGATGCGTCGTCTGATTCCGTTCTACACATTTACACGGCGACAGATACCGTTTGTGTATGGTAACTTGCTAGACTTCCGTAGTCCCATGAGTCAGGCTGTGCGACATCTCGGTAGAGCAAAATCTAGATCGAGAGACCCTGATAGACCTGAGCCGGAGTGGTTGGCAAACACGCTGGCGTTACCGTTTGGCGAGGGAGAAGGAGGGAAGCAGAGATACCTGACAGGACTCGGTGGGTTCATGGGTGGTGCTGAAGATGTTCTTAGTTTGATTAAACCCGGAGCGACACCTATGTCAACTGCCGGTGGCACAGTACGTGGCATACTAGGCCGTGGTCATCCATTAGGGCAAATGCTTGCTGAGGCAGCTACAGGATATTCTTTATTCGCTGGCCGTCCTTTGTCAGAGTTAACACCGCCAACAGCCAAGTTGATTCAGCAGGTGACAGGCAGCGAGTCGTTGCCTTCTACGCCGGGGCCACTATCCGAGGTATTGTTGCAGCGAATACCGGGGTATGGTCGTGCTGTTTCTACACTCAGAACATTAACCGATCCGAACCGTCCGATATCAGGAGAGCAGGGTAGTCTTCTGAATCTAGCTGCACGATTACTGCCAGCCACAACAGGTATAAGAATCAAAGATGTAGATCTGGATAGAATTAAATATCGACTACAACAAGAGTCCATTGAGGCGCAGTTGCGTGAGAATCCAAACGTCCGTTCATTCACTCATATCTATATTCCAGATGATGTATTGGCTACCATGAGCGAAGAAGAACAGGCACTGTATGCACTGTATAAACAGCTTCAGAGTGAAGCCTCTAAGGCCAGTCGTCAGAGAGCCAAAGAAGAAGAAGGAATTCAAACTCCACCAGCGGCGGCTCCTCAGTCACCTCGGTCATCAGGAGGTTCCCTTCGATACCTTCAGAGACCCGTCTCCGAGTTGGTGAATGACGCTATCGGTCGCCCCTTGCTCTAGGCTCATGCTACCAATGACATCGGTTGCACCCGGTGTAACTGGATCGGCGTATGTATAACCCTTGTTTAGCTTTAATGTACCTTCATCATTCTGTGTAATGATGTACTGATCGTAGCTAAAGTCATATCGGTGTGATGCTATATATGTTGGGTCAGTTGCTAATACATCGGATACACCGAGTCCACGAGTAACAATAAACTCAATAGTCTCGGTGCCAACAAAGCTAGGTCCAATTAAATCTTTTATCGCCATTAGGTAGCCCTTGTTCTACTGGTTGGACTGGTTGCATCATTGATTGTCCAAGTCATAGCAGTCGTGCTGCCGTCTACCTCCTTGCCAGTGATCGTCGTGCCAGATATCGAGAACTCGCTGACTGCACAAAGGATCATGTATAGCAGCTGTGCAGGTGTTGCCTCTGCGCCATCCGCTGCGTAACTCTCTGTCTGTGTTGATGTCCACATGCCATCCATCTCAGCTTTAGTCGGGGGATCATAAGCCACAAGTGCGTCATTGACTTCGCTCTCAACTTCTGTGTCCCAAGCACTGTTCCACGGTATCGCTGACAGGCCAGCACCATTGGCTCCGATGACCGCTGTATCTGTCAGGATGTCTGCGACATACTTGCCGAACGATCCTGAACTGGTGTGATCTCCGGCAGCTTCGTTCCAGACTGCATCCGCAATGTCAGCAGCACTTCCACCTCCGCCGGTTATCCATGATGCGTCACCCCTATCTCTAAGGGCCTGAAGGCTATCAGTCGTGTTTACAAAGTCATCCCAATCAGCTGTGCTTTCCTTGCTAACCAACTTGGCAATGATTGAGTCATCAACCACATCGCTACCAGCTACTGATGCACTGATAAGGTGATCAAGACCGAGAGCAACTAAAGCATCATTACACTCGCTTTGTACCTCCGCATCCCACGAACTATTCCATGGGACCGCAGTGAGACCGGCTCCTGCTGCACCGATAACAGCTGTGTCCGTAAGGATATCAGACAATGCCTTACCATACGAACCACTGCTAGTATGCCCAGACGTAGCTTCGTCCCATACAGCATCGGCAATATCCGCAGCCGATGGGCAGCTTCCTCCGCCACCGCCGGTTGTCCATGATGTATCTCCTCGATCCCTGATAGCTTGCAGGCTGTCCGTTGTGTTAGCGAAGTCATCCCAGTCTGCCGTACTTTCTTTACTGACTAGCTTAGCAATGATTGAGTCATCCACAACGTCAGACCCTGCTACCGATGCGCTTACAAGGTGATCTAACCCTATCGCCACAAGTGCATCATTGCACTCGCTTTGCACTTCAGCATCCCATGCACTATTCCACGGGACTGCGGTAAGTCCAGCACCCGCTGAACCTATCTCTGCTGTGTCAGCAAGAATATCATCAATGTCTGTTTTAACTTGCTCACCAAATGTTCCTGATGATGTATGACCACTAGTTGCTTCGTCCCATACGGCATCAGCGATGGCTGCTGCTGTTGGTGGGCTAGCAGTTATCCATGCCGCATCACCTCTATTTCTGATAGCTTCTAGCGTATCGGTAGATGAGGACCAAGTGCCACCTTTGATTTCCGTAAAGGCTGAATCTAGTTCTGCTTTGGTTGGAGCATCGTAATCAGAAAGTGCAGTGTCACATGCTGCATTAATTTGATCCGTTGCGTCAGAACCTTCAATGGTCGTAACATTGACACTCAGTGTATCTTGTACACCATTCACATGATTACTGGCATCCACTGTTGGGAGTCCACCATTAGCAGCGGGATCAGCGTCGGGTAGTCTCTCAAACTGTAGTGTGATTGGAACAATGCTTATATTGGCAGTGCTGCTTTTGCCACACAGTACACCAATATTGGCGTCTGTTTCAGTGGCTGTCATTGTGATCTTATATATGCCGGGTGCATTTGTAGCATCAACCTCAGCGGCGCTATTGGTGGGTGCAGAAGATGTACCATCTTTAACCCATCGCAGCGTATGATTTCCTACATCCCCGGTCTTGCCTGCATTAGCAGAGGTATCCCATCCGAGATAGGTAATTGTCATTTCTACGTTTCTAGTTGCCATTATGTACTCATTCCTGTGAAAAAGATGGCTATCGGTACGCTCACTGAGGCTGACGCTGTTTGATCGGCTCCAATGTCCCACGTGTCACCAGATGAATCACGATCACGTCCGTCAATATCTATATTAACATTAGTTGGCGATGTTCCTAAGTCTGTTCCGGCCCCGATGGCATCGGCACCTGCCTTCAAGTGAAGGTCTTCACTACCTGCCGTATCATTAACGAACAGGTCTCCGTATGCTTCTCCAGTGACAGAGTTTGTTCCGGTTGCAGTCGCGTCGGTGCTGAGGTTGTAGTCATGGGTAGATCCAGAAAATTCAGATTCTCCAAAGCAGTCATCTGACGCTCTAGCTGATATGTTATTTTTAAGGAACGAGTCTGTATCGTTAACTGAGATACCGTGGGCTGTATCGCCTCCGTCTACTATTACGTTGTAGACCGTATTGTTGTACAGATATACGCCCCAGTTTCCGGACGCTATGGTTATGCCCGAAGCGTCTTTCGAGGTGGATGAGTTGTCTATGTTGTAGACCAGATTATTCATCACATGCCGAGTGTTTGACGAATCACCTGTTCCCCAGACATAGATCCCATGGATGTGGGTGCTCTGAGTCGTTATGCCATGAATGATATTATTTGTAGCATAAACGTCTTGGGTTGAATTTGATCCAAGGTTTAAGCCAGCCGAAACCGCTGATCCGCAGCCAGTGAGATCCAGTTCAATCCATTCCACGGTACACTGACTCCGACGGATTCTAAATGAACTGCTTTGGCTGCCCGTGTATGCAACCCTCGAACCCGTGCCTGCTGTACCATCATGTCGCTCAGATTCAGGCACGGTCAATTTGACTGACGATAGGCCAACCGTGCCTCCGCTGTCGATGACTATATATTCATCAAAAACGGAGTCGTCGTAAGCCTCACCGACAGCATGATCGCTTGATGAGTAATAACTCGTATTATCTAGGTCGCTCTCCCATGCACTGATAGTGCTGTAAGTGCGTTTGAACACGCCCGCTGCTTGGCTATATGACATGTCTGTAATGCCATATGGGTTTGTTGCACCCATCCCACCCGATATCCACTTGAGCGTGTAGTCACTGCCAGATATGCCCGTAACTAGATATACATATACAGTGCCCATCCCATTGTCGAAATGCACGGAGTCGCCAACGCTAACACCACTTGGGTCTGTGCCAAATGCTACTGTGTATGGATTGGAGCCTGAGCCACTGCTAGGTGTTTCAGTGTCGATGCTTGTATTAGTACCAATACTAGTTGTTACAGTTGCCATTAGATTAGACCACCTGTTACTTTATTAACTTCAATGTCATCAAGGTGCGGACTGCCAGAATCTAGGCGTGCATCAACAGTCATTCCAGAGTTTCTTACCTCGTCAACATTGACACCAAGATCTGATGCCAAGTCCCAGTAAGGAACCATCCATTCTCTGCGGGCTATTGGTATGGGTTCAGGTGTGCCGTTATCTTCATCGACAGAGTGTGTTCGCAGTTTAGCGGTTGGATTAGAGATATCATCCTCATGACCATTATGCCCACAACATGAGATGGGCAAGAAAAATGTCTGCTCTGCTATCGAGAGTGGCCAATGCTTATGATTCAGTCTGAGGTTGTCAGACAGGCTTTCAATCTCATCCCATAGAGTTTGTGCATCATAATTGACAGACCCACCATACCAATGCTCTGAACCTGTACCGCCAAATATATTATGGCTAGCGGATCTGAGTCGTCGTCTTAAGTACTCATCTACATCTATGCGTTCATCGGTTGTCTTGTTGTGGACAGTAACCTCTCCGGTAATAAGATTAGTTCTCTCTACATTGTTACCAGTGCGGACGAACTTATACTCTGAGGAAATAATCAAACGGGCTTCGTGAATCGTGCCGCTTGTGTTGAGTCCCGATACATCATCCCACTGGCGTTCAGTTGACGAGCATATCGTTTCAGCATTAGCTTTCAGAATACGATCTGTACTAAACGCCTCGACGATATCGCCATCTTTATATCCAGTGGGTGACCCCGAGTCACCAACCTTAATCAGTATCTCCATCTTCGATTTCCTCTACGGTAACTTCCACACGACCGGGCTTCTCTACACCCATCCGTATCAGGTGCAGGTCATCTATCTGCTCGTCATCCTCAAACATGTTGGCATGGGACAGTGCGTCCAGCAATGCCTTAGTTATATTGTCGAGGTCCCGCCTGCGCTTGTCAGGCATGTAAGCCTCTATTTTAACCTTTAACCTACCGCTAAGGGTAGGCGTTCCTTCAGCTAAGACATCTTCAATGACACGCAATCTGTACTCTCTACCCTTACGGGAGATGATAACACGTCCACGCCCTATGCTTCGCCAGTAAGTATTAACACTCGGTGGATACTTGAGTGTTATGGAAATAGCTTTCGACTCCATTCGTCTACCTCCTCCGTGGTCACCCGGTTGGGTGCTCTTAGTTCCGGGTCACGCAGTCGCAACCATTGCTCCAGATCAAAACGCTCCGGGTCATACTCCTTCTTGTACGCTAATTGTTGTGCATGTGGCATGGCAGCGAGGTCATCCATGTGGCATTTCTTACAGGTGCGAAAATAATTACACTCATGCATACATGTTTTAGGGGCATGACTTCTGCGTTCTATCTCATGGGTTTCAAGTGGCCACCCTTGATAGTCTTTGCCACCGCATACCCAGCAGAACTCGAACTCACTCGCCCATAGATTCCTCTGCATCTTCTTCGTCAGCATATCTTTCACAGTGTGGACACGGGCATATCTTATGCACCATGTCTTCCATCGAAACATAACAGTCACGACAGAACAGGACGGGAATGATTCCGAAATTCCCTAGAATATATTCTTCATCTGATTCCATCTGTATTGGATATTGGCAGATGCTACAATTCTTACTCATGTTTCTTTCTGGGCTGCACTAGAATTCGTTCCACACTAATGGCTAGGGATGGGGAACACTGGCATTTAAACCGAGAGTATCTCCTCCTTGATCCATCTACAAGTAACCCGTCGATACAATCAATGAAGGTAAGGTCATCTTTGCATCGCGGACATTTCTTTGCCTGCATCTTAAACTTCTTCATCGCACCCTCCTTGAGACCCTGCTCTGTCTTCTATCATTTTAGCAAGATAGTGCTGTGCTTTCTGTAGGTCTTCAAGGATGTACTCATCAACCCGGTGCTTGGGTGCATTGTTTCCGGGTGCATTGCGAAGCAGGTACTTGATTACATTGCCTGCGTAGAAGTCTAATTGGTATGCGTCTATGATATCCCATGGTTGAATAGCATTCTTCTGGTAGTGGTTGCACCCCTTGTTGCGTTCTTCCGGCATTACTTCTCCTTGGGGTATGGCCATCTCTCACCCAGTTCATCTGTCACTCCGTCGATGTGGGCAAGCCATCGTCCGTATTTACCAGTCTTGGCAGTGGACATTACGAAGCAACCATCCTCGTCGCATATCTTGAACATCAGGTCATGCAGGATACCAATCGCATCATGGTATCCATCTTCTCCACGCTCAGGGGTATCAACACCTATCAGGCGTACACGCACTTCCGTAGTAACCCTGAAGCCTAGATCGACAACGACATCTATCGTGTCGCCATCAACTATCCTCCTCAGTCTCGTCTTCTTGTAGGTCCTCATCCTCTAGCACAGCCTCCATTAATCGTGCCATCTGTTGATTGCTGACCATCATCAGCGGAACATCCATGTTATCCCCAAAGAATAACCAGTGAGAATTACCGTTATCGTCAGTTACCCTCTGCATCATCATCCTCTGAATCCTCCAAATCGTCAAGTATTTTCTTTAGAGTTTCTTTCATGTGCCTCTTGTCGATTCCTGTGGAATGGGACAGAAGGAACATTTTCTTCTTAACGCTTGATTGGAAGATGTGATCTCTTAGTCGGTCTACTAGCTGCCCGAGGATAGAACCTCTGGGCGAGGTGCGGAATCCAAGATCCAGAAAGCATTCGTGTATCTTGTCGTGGTCATCATGCTGTAGGCAGGCAAATACATTCTGCATTGGTGGGCTAGGGGCATCGTGTGGTTCTAGTGACTTGAAGATGCGTTCACGTGCATCCTTGCTGGCTAGTGCTGCCCCAAGTAGCATGAACCAGATTTCTTGTTCTGTATCAGAAGTCATGATTTCTCCTTGTTAATTCTTTGCGGATGGCTTGCTTGAGCCAAGGCGTTGTTACCTTAGGCTTGTCACTCATGCAGCCTATTAAGTACCAGTCAGGTGTTTCACGGATGAGGGTTCCCTTGTAGCGTCCAAAGGGGAAGCGTGCTCCTCGCTTCTTCTTGTTCGGCTTAGGGTCGAACAAGCCCTTAGAATACGGGTCGACAGACATCTTGCGGTACTGTGCCTCAGCCCTTATGCGTGCCTGCTCCTCCCGATCCTTCTGCATCTGCTCTTCACGAACCTGTCTCCCAGCTTCCGCCAGTGCTTCATCAAGGTCCTCGGTCTGATCCTCAAGGATCTCTTTAGCACGTTCGATCACATCTATATCGAAGTGACCCTCCATAACATTTGGTGAAGTCATTATCTTGTGTGATAACGCACCGTCTACAAGGTCAATCATCTTGAAGCGAGGCTTCTTGCTGTCCTTGATGGACTGCTTACGAGACTCGGCACAGCTACCCGCAAAGTCTACGACACCCTCTAGTGGACGTGTGCCTCGTCCAAAGATCTGGGTGTACAGGGAACGGCTCTTAGTGGGACGTGCCATGACAATGGCTTGTAGTTCAGGGAAGTCCCATCCGGTTGTTAGGATTCCCACATTGCACAGATGTGTGACACCGTTCGGGTCTTCCGTGAACGACTTGAGTGCCGCATGTCTTTCTTCCACAGGTAGCCTTGATGTATCGGAGCAGATCCATGCTGAATGAATCCCATAGCTGTCACTCAGCCGCTCTGACACCATCCGAGCCTCTTCAACACTGGAACAATAGATCGCTGTCTTCAACCCCCGTGTCTCCTTGGCAGTCACGTCAGCTATCTCATAGATAGTATCGTACCGTTCAAGCAGGGTGTTGAGTTCCTTTAGATTAAAATCCCTGCCCATGGTGGTGCCGACTGTACTTACACGGGACAAGTCAAGCGACTCAAGTTGTATGCAACTAGTCTCGGCGGGGACGAGCCAGCCGTCATCTACACCATGGCGTATGCCGTACTGAAAAGCACATCCTTGGTATAGATTCTGCATACTTCTCTTGTCGTGTCGCTTGGCTGTAGCAGTAACACCCAGCACCTTAGCACCATCGGCAAGGAAATGACTTAGCATCTTCTGCCAAGTACGTGTAATGGAGAGGTGGCACTCGTCCACCACAACTAACCCAACGTCCCGAATACGTTCGTAGCGTCCACGTGAGAGTGTGTCCTTACTGGCCACGACAAACTTACTACGCCCCCATGGAGTTTCATCAGACCAGTTATGGGCCTGCTCAATCCCGGGGAGAATACCGGTTCGCTTCTGTATCTTCTTCGCCGCTTGAGATACAAGGGTTATTTGTGGTGCAATGACGAGGCACCTTCCGTGTTCCCATTGGTTCATTAGCTGGGTAAAGATCTCCGTCTTACCCAGACCAGTAGCCATCTCGATAATGGTTGAGTCCACAGTTTCAAAAGCAGACTGCACAGCAATCCGAGCGTCTTGTTGGTAGGGACGCTCGACAAATCCAGACGGAGTGGTGTGACTTACTACTGCTGGAACTTGCTGCTTAGTCTGTGTGTTAAAATTAAACAGTTGTTGTTGCACCGATCACTCGCTCCATTGCCTTGTTATACAATGACTTGAGTACAGTCAACTGTTCGTCCGCGAATGCAATCGCCTCGACACCCTGCATGATCTGTGCTAATCGCTCATCATCCGTGGCCTCTTGGATGGCAGTGGATGCACGCTCAAACTTATCATCAAGTTCAGACTTCTGTGTTGCCTGCTTGGTAGCCTTCTGAACATACCGATTGTCATCAAACTTACCTTCAAAGACATCGGAGTTAAATCCTAATGTTGATAGGCATTTACTTCTGAGATCAGTGATAAGTTTCTTTCGGCATTCATCACCTGCTCGGTAACGCATGTCGTTACTCATCTCGAAGAAACCATAGGGGTAGAAGAATGTAGCTGCCAATGCCACCTCTACGATACCGCCTTCACCATCTGTTATGTACTCAAAGTTAAGTTCACGCAGGCCCCACTGCACACCATAAGGTCCGAAGATCTTAGTGGCATCCTTGAGTTGAGCCTGTGCATCAATCGCTGTGAATCCACCACGCTGATTCACACGCTTAGTTATGGCAGGATCGGTTGTGCATACAGATTCCCAAAGACTCATCGGGTCTTTGTAAGCATTGCTTCCTGCCTCAGGTAATTTGGTGGGCATGTGGTTCTCCCTATGCTCCAGTGCTGATTAAGGTTACGCTGTCCCACCCTGTGGTGTGCCAGCTTTCAAATGTATTGCACGTAGCAATCTTCTTAAGGACTGATACGTTCTCGTGTCGTGCTGTGTTGAGCACCTCCTTACTGAATTCAAACACCTGAGCCTCGAACGGCTCACTGTTTCTAGTTGCAATGATATAAAACTTCTGTGCCTCAAACACATCGAGGTAGTGTGCTGCCTGATGGTGATACCCATACTTGTATACCGACTCCCTTGCAAACTGCTCAGGGTCATGGACGCGGGTAGTCTTGAAGTCAATGATGACACCATCGTCAGGGTAGTACAGGTCTGCCTTAGCTTTGCAGTCTACCCCTGCGATGCTATTAGTTGCTACTATTTCGGACTGTCCCCTCTTGGCAAGCAAGCCAAAGGCTAGTGGGTTGTCATGAATTGCTGCGACCATCTGGCCCAGCCCCATAAATTCCTCATGTGTCACCCATGGTTGTGGCTGTTCTTTATAGGTAGCCACATACTCTCGGTGTGCCTTCTTTCTCATGTTGAGAGGCTCACCATCTATCTCTTCAGGTATCACTGTGATGAAGTGGTCGATGTCACTGTCATCATCTGCGGTATGGAAGAACTCCATGTACGCATGAAAGGCTGAGCCTTTGCGTAGTGCATCAGAACTGATGCCGGAATCCACATCACGCAGCACATGCTTGTGGTAGTAAGACCATGACCCCTCACCCCGAAAGGTATTCATGGCGCTGTTAGATACCTCTGGCATCTCAAAGTAGGTGGGGCTGTCACAATCCACCAATAAAGTCTTCGTCATCTATTAATTCCTCCATAACAATTGATATTGCCTCGGCCTCTTTAACCGTCAGGTTAAGGTCCTTGTCCATGGCATGCGAAAAGATCTGCGTCATGCATGCAAATGCTGTGTCCGGCGTGAACACATATGCGTAATGTTCCCCTTGCTTAAAGTAAGTGACAATCCGGTGGACGTAGTCTCCGTTGTCGTCAAACGAATCGTAGTATTCAAAGAAATAACGCATAGGACCTCGCTGCGACTGGTCCATGTGCCCATTACTTCTTGCGCCGCATCAACTCGTAATGTAGAACATCCCTGATTGATTCGAGCGTTCCCTCACCGGCGTTAGTTAAAGAGAGAATCCATTCCTCTCCCTTATCCGACAGGTCACCAAAGGTTATGACTCCATGCCTTTCAAGCAGGTTCAATGTTCTTATTGGCAGTTCTGACTGTGCCAGCGGCACGTCAAACAGCTGACTGTTTGCCTTGTCCTGTACAGTAAACTCTACCATAGAAATTATTCTATGTGCTGCCTCGAAGTTGCCACGCATCAGCATAGCAGCTATACGCTTGCCTGCTTTCTCCGCCTCGATAGGGTCTATCGAGAATTCACTACGTAGTATGCTCATCATCATCTAATTGAGATGCAATCTTTTCTGCCACCTCTTTGCGATGAACGGCTACGTTCTCCGGTGCGTGAATCCCGATCCGTACCCTGTCAGGTAGGATCTGCGCTATGGTAATCTGTATGTCATCTCCAATGATGACAGTTTCGTTAACCTTCCTTGTCAGGACTAGCATTCGATTCCTCTCGTAGCCTTCCTCTGCGTCGAGATGGTGCATTAATAACCTCTTCTTTTGGTATAACCCACATACGTGGACCCATCTTAAATCCCCTGATGACTTCTGCTCTCAGCATTTGCCTGATCCGTCCAACGGTCAAGCCTAATGCATCAGCGGCTTCCTGCACTGTCATCAGGTCTTCAAGTGTTCTCTTTGTCATATCTGCAATGTTACCGCTAACGGTACTATGTGTCAAGTGGTTCGGCAATACGCTTGAGGGCATCGAGTATTTCCTTGTGCCGTGTAGCGTGCTGACTCTGCTGCTCTTCCAGCAGCGTTTCGTAGTGGTCACGCTGTGAACGTAACTCACCGGCACACTTGTCCTGCATTGTGGTGATTTGCTCTTGGTGTTTCGGCATGACCACCTTAGTTGTGTACCATAAGTACCAGCCAAGCAGGCCAGTGGCCGACACGGTTCCCCAGTCAAAGTTCGTTATTGCGTCAGACGCAGCGAATAGGGATGGAGCCATTGCCACCAGAAGCGATTTCATTATTCGTCCTGTGTTATCTTATCTGGATTCGTTGCCCGTAGCGAGTCTCCCACCACTAGTGCGGCAATGAATGTGGCAATGTCGTCAATCCTGTCAGCAGGAATCCATTCATACTTGGCTGCAAGTATTGTGAGCACCCCACCTGCGATGGTAGTAACCACACGCTTAGACTTGAGTGCGTTCAGGAAATCACCGAGTAAACTTTTTAAGTATTCCATCTTAACCTCCGAAGATCTTGGACTTGAATGCCATGTATGCTGCGATAGCGGCGCCAATAAGTATGCTAAGCCACTTCCATTTGTTGGCCTTCGCCTGCTGAAGCATAGCCTTAGCATTGGTATGGTCAACCTTAAAGGAATATCGGCTCGACTTCTTCTCTACTCTAACCTCTTGCTTGTTCTCTTGCTGATTCTCTTTAGGCGAGGGTGCTTCGGTCGGTTGACTAGCGTCCTGCTCACGACGCTGTCTCTTTAAACGTCCCATTTTATTGTACCTCAGTTACGTGTTCATAAACGAGTCGTGTTGTCGTGTACGGTTGACGACATTAAAGCCTTCAGGCTTGCGTCCTGACCGATCAGGAAACCCTTCCTCCACTGCCTTAATGATACGTGGTATTGTCTTCTTGCCTATCTTGCGTCCATTAGACTTACGTGTCCACTGCTCTGCTACTGCAATACGGTACGCTGCCTGAATAGTCAGGCCCTCTTTGTTGATGTGTTCATATATCTCATTGCACTGCTTGATCTCTTCACGGCATGGTAAACACTTACCATCCTTATGCATCCATCCCAATGGTGGGTGTGCCGAGATGATACCACCCGTTCGCCTTGCTTCCTCAACAGATAGTCTACGCATCAGGCCGCCATAATGGCTGCGAATAGTGGCCATCTGTTCTAACGCTTCCACCTTCTCTTGATACTCAGGTGATCGTGGTGCTGCATCTATCTGTAAGCAGTGCAGGTCTATGCCTAGTTCCTTGAATCGTATGGCACCCTTGCCTACCTCATCAGCATCCCGGAACATATCCTTCCACTCCGGGACAATGACCATGTCTCCACGAGTAAGTCGGGACATGAGCACAGCACCTGCTGGCCGCTCACTCCACGGGGGTGTGTGATCCCTGAACGAATCTGTGTACAGGCCACCGAAACTTTCATCGAGCAACTCGGCTACCTCAATAACCTGTAACTCTTTCTCGCTAATCAACTGCCCCTTAAATATAGTTGCATACCCGTAAAGCATATTGTCCTCGTTTCAATAATTGGCGTGACCTACAATGAAGAAGGGTGCCCCCGATAAGGAAGGAAGGACTTACCTCAAATCAAGGGCACCCACACACACATCACTCAGCGGTCGGGGGCGATGGCGGTACTACGGTCCCGATAGCAGTAGCTATCATCTCTAATCGTCCGGCGATTTCCATAATAGCCTGACGTGTGGTATTTAACTCGGCATCCCACTGACCAGTCACCCTTATCAGAGCCTGCTGCACCTGCTCTATTTGCTCAGAGGTGTTGCGTGCAAGGTTCATCGCTGTCTCCAGATCTGCTGAGACACGCTCGTCTAGAGCATCCAGACGTTGCTCTAGTTCCTTGTTAGTAATTCGCTTGCGACGTGTTGGCTTCTCTGCTGTCGCTACAGCTTTCTCTTCCGTCATCGTTCACCTCTCGGGGCAAAGTTTTCATGGGTTTTAATTCAGAGGCAGGGTACAGATAGCACTCCCTCCCTGAAAAGGATGGATGGTACTTGCCATCCACCCAGTATTTCTTTTGCTTGGCATCCCGCCCATACACCCACCCACCGATTTCCATGTCAGGATATCTATGGGACCGAACAAGGATAAACACTTGGTCATCCCTGTCCTTGGGGTGCAGGATAAGATTGCCATGCTGATGTGTGGTGCTGCGTACCTGATAGCAGCTACCGACATCAGCCACGATGCTGTGATAGTCTTCACTAAAATCAATCCACTCTACTTGCAGAGCAACAGCCACCGCAAGTTCTGCTCGTGTACCCTCAAGGTTTATCTTGAGTCCGTCACCATGAAAACCGTAGGCATCCTTGGCACCGATGTCACGATTAAACTCGTGGCGTCTCTTGCCTGCTGAGTCAGCGTAGTCACACTGAGCAGCGGTTAATTTTATTCGTGTTGCACACACAGAATATTTTCCACAGGTAAAGTGTGTTCGCCTTCATCATTCTTCAGGGTGATGGTAGCATCATTCCTGCGAACAAGTGTTCCCACACAAAAGACTTCATGCAATAGACTCAGTGCATCCTCAGACACACCCATCTTAAATGCTTCCTTTGCTTTCGCAACATCATCTTTCGTGTGTTCCCAGTAACAGATAATCTTTTCACCCACCTTGTGTCGTGGGTGCTTGGTAACTTTGTAGTTCAACTCACTCTCCTAACATCATGTCTAGCTGGCATGCTGTCCAGTGAGCCGCTGGTGGAGTGGCGAGTTGCATGCTGAACTGCACGCCGTCCATATTAAACCCAGTTCCCTTGAGACGTTCGATGTACTGCTTGGCTTCGATTCGGGTATCGAAGGGTCCAATGGTCTCATCAATCGTGTCTGCCATCCAGTTCTTAACAATAATAAAAACGCCCATGTCGCTCTCCCTGTTCTTGAAGGTTTTAAAACGGGTCAGTCGCCTCTTGCGGCTGACTACTGGCCGTTGTCTCTTGCTGGTTACTACCCTTGGTATCAAGTAGTGCCACGTTATCGACACGGATAATGATGGATGTCTTAGTCTCTCCATCCTTCTCCCACTTGTCGTACTGTAGCTTGCCGGATATACCAACCCGACTACCCTTATCACAGTAGTCATGTATCACCTGACCCTGTGCTCCCCATGCTTCACATCGGAAGAAGTTAGCCACCTCACCTCGCTTCCCTCGCCAGTCATTACTAGCGATAGAGAAGTTCACAACCTGTGACTCACCCGCTTGCCGTGCTTCCGGCGGATGGGTAAGCCTCCCAGTTACAGATACACTATTGATGTCAGCCATCAATCTCTCCTTAAACTAACGATATCAGTATTACCTTTAAAGGTAACAGCGTTTTGCTGTTTTGTAAATAGTAGCCTGACCCCACCACCGGCACCCATGAAACAAAAGGCAGGAAAGTCGGAGTGGTCAACAAGACTTTCCGGTGATGGGGTCCTCACTCTACTATGCGGTTGCCGTCTCAGCGTATAGCCCGGCGTATCCTTTACCCTCGACCCACTGCTTATACCTCTCCGGGTTACCCCAGCAAGATGCGGGTGCGTAGTTATACAGGAAGTGCACGTAGTCAAAGATATGTTCTTTGTTCTGCGAGTCTGCCTTGTTGCATGCACCTCTCAGGTCATTGGTAAGCACCGCCTTAAAGAAGCCACCTATCGGTATCCCCTTCTCAATGTATTCACGCATCGCATGCTGTGTGTGTTCAGGCAGTGTGTCATAAGGAATTGATTCAATATTCATTCGTCGTATCTCCCATTGGTCATCGGGCTTGCGAAACATCCGTGTCTCCTTTGCGTTTAGAATGGTGGCTCGTTGTCCTGCATGGACATAGCGAACTCCATCTCCCGTTCATCATCCGGTTCAATTAGTTCCACCTTTACGATGGGTAGATTCAGTTCAATCAACTGAGTCAGGTACGCATTGAGTGGCATCCCCTTGTGTGCCGCCACAATCTTAGCCCTGTCCATCAGGGTAGCGTTAAGTTGTATGGTACGTTTCATCTTTCAAGTTCTCCCTATGCTCTTCGATAGCACCTTCCGCAGCCAGCATCGTACTGTACTGCTTATCATTTAGATCCACCCAACCTCCATCATGGGTGCGTGTTAATACGTGGTATCTCTTACGGTCCCTGCCTTTCATGGCAGTCTGAACTAATTGATACATCCCATCTTCCGTGAACCACGATGTCCTCACAGAGATCATCGTCTCTTTAATCTTTGTCTTCTTGTATTTCATTTGCTTTCCTCCGCTTGCAATCAATCGCCAAGTCTAGTATCAATCCATAACCTAAGAAGCTGGCGGACCAGATCATGGTATCCCTGTTGCTAGTCAGCCATCCGGCTATCCCCATGACGGTGCCCAAGAAATAGGCGAGTGCCACACGTATCATTACTGTCCCCTCGTGTAAAGTAGGGTGGGTGGTATGACAGCCACCCACCCTTTTTGGAGTGTCACTATGACAACTTGATAGCTGTTACAAAGCCACCAGCTAATGGGCTACCCCTGCTGTTGATCGCAACAGCTTGTCGAGTGGAGCCACTCGTTTAGTAAATGCAATCCTATCAGGATTCCAATGAATGTCCAGACTGTAACTTCAATCGCCATCAGTCCATCCTTCTGGTGATGCAACGCCATAAGTAGATTTCAACAGGCTTACTCCTTCACCTGTGATCTGAACATGACCATCTTCGAGACGAAGCAAACCGAACATTTGCATGCCTTCTAGGTTGCCCAGTGTTCCATCAATCTGCTCAAGAATCGTATCAACTGGTACTCGATTCTCTCCATCATATCCACATCCCGCCTCCGCTACTGACATGATAAAGTTAAACATGTTTCCCTTTGCTTGGGCTTGTCTTAAAAAATCCATACTCTTTCTACTCCTCCGTAATTGTTAAGTTAGTTTCTATATGCTCGATGATTGCTGACTGGTACTCCCGTGCTTGGAAGCCACGCCCCATCTTGACTGGTGCCTCTAGCTTGTAGTACCGCACGATGCTACGCAGTACATCTAATCCATACACACCACTCAACATTCCCACAGGCTTGCCGTCACTGAACAGCGTGCTCTTGTAATCATCCAGCGTGAATGTTTTCTTATTGACTTGGTCATAGTCTTTGACAAAGCCTAGCAATATAACATCGACTTCGTTTATTGTTGTCGATCCAGCGACGAGGTCACGCACTGCCTCGTAGACATCCTGATCCACACGCATGTACCTGCGTCCATCATACTCATCGTTCCATGCGAATCCTGTAGAGTATGTATACTCTAGTAGCAACTCTTGGTCAGGCTCAGAGATGCCGTGTTCCTCTAGCATTTGCTGGCTGAAGATGGTGTGCCCATCTAGACCCTTGACGAATGCAATCAGTTGGTCCGCTCCATACGCATCCCAATTAACATACTGTGTTATGCTAGCCATGCCGTTTCTCCCAGTGTTAAAGTAAAAAGAAAATCCTTTTGTGCTAATGCTTTTGTCCCTAACAATCGGGAGCGATGGGTTACCACCGCCGGATTAAAAAGGCAGCTAGGCTTACCGACTTGGCGTAGTAGGGTATGCTAATACCCACCACTTGGTTTCCGGTCTTGGACTACAACCAAACACTGTAGTCTCACCTAGCCTAATGCTACTGTTGCCGTGGCCATACGGTTTCAGCACACAGCCTCACGCCCTCTTATGCATAGAGGGTACAGCTGATCGGGACATCAACCCGATACACAGATAGAGGCAGAGGAAAGCGTGCCTGTCACCAAGACATGTCCAAAGGGACAGAGGCAGTGGCTCCTTGCCACATCTGATGTTGTATTGTTATGATTACCAGTCCGGTGTATCTGGCAGGTGGGAGGTTACAATATCCACATCAATGTGTGTTGTCCCACCTTGCATCATGTTGTTTAGATACCGCATGATGCGGTGTCCAGATAGCATCTCCATCGCCTGTTCGACGCTATCAAATTCGTGGACGTATTGCCTACGCTGTTTACCATACAGCACGCTATAGCGTGGATAGTTATCATGAGCGTAGAGTGTAGGCAGGCCAGAGTTATATGTCTGTCCTTGCCCTCGTTCAAGCGTCCAGTGCAACCGCCCATTGCGATTGTTCAAACAGTTTTCTATAGCGTCATTAAGATATTCTTGCTCTGTCATTCTACGTTCTCCCTTACTGCGACACCGTCCACCTGCTTTGAGTAGCACCAGTGTCCATTGTCTAAATCAAATACCACTCTTTGTGCATCCACTAATTCACGTGCAGCTGATTCAATGTCTTGCCCATCCTCTTTATCTCCCGGGTTATTAACCAAAGACATTCGCACAACAGCTGCTAGTCGAGGTGGATCATCACCCCATGAAGGACGGTACTGTATTGCATCGCCAACCTTCACCTGATCGTAGTCGTAACTCACGCTGACGATGTACATACTTCCTCCTTCCATGACCAACCAATTGGTGGGCGAATCTCATTGAGTTCATCACCCTTAGCGTGTGCCAAGATGTACTCACCCATCTCATCAGTGGAGAAAGATCCCCACTCATCCTCAAGCCCATGCACAAAACCATAGGCTATATTCTCTTCGTCCGCTGGCTCTGTCTGATAGTACTCCCATCCATTAACTAAGATGTACCATGCATGGACAGTGTGTTCCCGTCCATGATTGTCATTCACCTTCCTCATCTTTGACCTCCACTAACTGCGGATCTTGACCCGCAAACAAATCCTTGCGTGCTTCAAACCACTCACGAGCACGATCTTTCGTTGAGTAATACGTCATCCATTCTCGACGCTGTGTCTCATCGCCCACCTCAAGAGAGTACTCTAACTTCCAGTGCTTACGCTCATCAGCATCACAGTCTGACAGCATCCTGATTTCCTCTTCCATCAGGACAGTCACGATGGATGGCTTGTGTGCAGCATTGCCGTCGTACTTGTAGGGTGTTGTCCCTTTACCAAACACGATGGGTGCCTGCACTGGTGTCTGATTGTCAAAGCCTGTACCAATGGTGTCCCCGTTGTGATGGTACACAATGTCCACACACTGAGGCTCGACCCCTATGCCCCGCTCATATGGCAGGAAGGCAAAGGTAATCTGCCTCCCGTTAGGTGTGCGTACCGAGATAGTCTCAGTGCCGCCTACCAATTGCACATCATGCTGTGTGTAGTGTTCCGCAGTATGATTAAACGATTTGAATTCACTCATCACTCACCCCCTTAATAAATTCCTTAACCCGATTTGCAAGAGTCTCAAGTGCCCACCAGTTATGCTCGTCTCTTGTGTCCCAGTCCTCCCAGTTCACACAGTCTCTGATGATTAAGTCTATGCGTGCTAACGCTTCTTCTTTGTCTGCCCTCTTTACCTTATGACTGGCCGGATTGTAACTCATCTTCATCCTCCTCTGTTGGCAGGGGGTTCAAAGACTTGTATGTCAGGTCACCCTCATCAGTCAGCATGTCATCGTATCTATCAGGAATTGCAGCATCTTCACGCAGTGCCACTTCTAATTCCTTAAGGATCAGACCGACTCGATCTCCCCAGCCCCACTGGTTGGCCACTTGTCGGTAATCGCACAGCGTATAGAGTGCTGACTCGATCTTCTGTTTCTGCTTAGTTGTTAATCTTGGCATCTTCAATCTCCTCCGTATAGTCAACTTCAATACTGTAAGAGAAAGTGTTTGCGAAAATCCCCTTTTCTTCGAGATACATTTGAATCATAGGTGCAAGAACCCCTTGGTCGTGCATATCAAATTCACCAAGTGAAATGCTTTTACTCATCTTCAACCTCCTCAAGATACTCCACGTAATCGCCCCACTCTAAGCCAAACATTTCAATTAGGTCATCAACTGTCACTTGGCACCTCGCTTCCGCAGTTTAGACAGTGCCTTGCTAGCATCCGAACCAGCAGGCTGTACCCCGTGAATCAATAGAGCAAACGATTGCTCCCTACGCCACGGTTTGCAAGCATGGCTATCATCGTGGTCAATCTCCAGCCCCAGTTCGGCAGCCTTGTCCTCATCGAATACAACCTGTGCCTCACGTAATCCGTACTCATCTATCAGGTGGTCAGCCGTGCCGCCCCGTGATGCAGTGAGTACAAAGTTCCGTGGTATCTCATTGATAAACTCTACCCAGTAGGGCAGTGCTTTGAGGTAGGCATAGAACAACATGTCAGGATTTGCCCGTGCTAGTTTCATCCATGCCATGAAGTACCATCGCCACTTCATCCCGCCCCCAGTGTGTGCCCGTACAATACCGGCATCACTTGGCAGCGAGTTGTTCATCAGGTTGAACGCAATCTCAGCGGCTACCTCATCATCAACACCCTTGCACGATGTAATCGCATCGGTGTTACGTTTGCGTAACTGATACACATTATCCCGTGCCAGTTCGAGTGATGCTGAGTAGCACCTGAACTGTGTGTGCTTACCATCCTTGATGGACTTGCTCCCGTCCCGATGCTTGACTACCTTGCTATGGCAGTCCTTAGCAAACGGGCAGGTGTGTCCGCTTAGCAAATCCAGTGAGTAGATTTTTCTATTCCCCAAGAACTCCATAATCTCAGGGTCATCGTACATCTTAGCCAGCTTGCTGTTGGCAGGTGAGTATCTCAGGCGAGTATCAGCTACCCGCACTGGCTTACCTTCCAGTTGCTTGCCACTAAGAAACTTTTCAATAGCAGTTACCATGTTAGTTCCCCTTGTGTTTCTCCCCATGAGGGGCAGCGGCAACACACCGCTACCCCACGGGGAAATATAACCGGCGGCTTCGGACTTAGTACGCCTGCCTGTCTGGCTCGGACTTAGTACACCCACCGCCGATTGCTTAAAACCCCTGCCGCCAGCGGCTGTAGTTCCGCGCCTTCGGAGCATGGCGACAGGGTAGAATAATAACTGTGCTAGTCGATACGGCTTGCACCGTATGCGTTGATGTCCAATTCCTCACGGATGACCCTGCCCATAGCAATAGCATGTGCCTTCTTCCGTGTCATGGATTGGTCGTAGTCACCAATCCAAACGTGAACACCACCGGCATAGCTGCTAGTCCTGCCTAAGTCCTGAGCCTTTACCCACTTGGCAAAGCTAGACGTAGCAGGGTGAATCTCTACCCATGCGAATCCACATACACCCTCAGTGATGGGAGCATACCCGGGGATGTGCATCGGTGCAGGTGTTGCAGCCTCCGCAGCCTTGACACCCGCAGCCCAAGCATTATCCCACACCGTTTGGTGCTTTGCTTCACGCTCAGCTTTGGATACCGGCAAGTCACCCGCAGTTTCGCATCCGTACTCATCAATCAGTACGGCACGTACACGTGCAGCCTCACCATTATTCATGGCATCAATCAGGTCAGACGCTTTGTCCTTGCTGATACTCAGCCCCTTTGTCTTACACTTTGTTCCGCAGAACAAAGCCCACAGTTGTCTTGGTGTTGCCAGCTTTTCCATTTCATTTCCCCTTTGCTTTAAACCTTGCACGAAAATCCTTCTCTTGTCGAACAGCATCTTGGATTAAGTCGCTGTTCGTCCTTCCAGTACGCCGCTTCAGTTCTTCGATGGCAGTCTCCCATGTGGTGAAGGATGTATCGTCCTGACACACGGTGAAGCGAAAGACAATCGCCAGTAGTTGTTCGTCGGTAAACATTCAGCCAGTCCCCTTTATCGTCTCACTTTCCAGCCATCAGCCCGCCGGTCACGACATGTGAACCAGTCAGTAGCTTCAGCTTTTTCAAGAAACTTGCCAACCCTATCTAAGAATAAGATTGACCCGCATATAAGGAATAAACTCATTGTTTCCCCTCGTTCAATTGTTGTGCGTGCATTGCTGCATCGCTTACACTTAATAACCGTGTAGGTTATAAAGTGGTGCGCTAAAAATTAAAAAACTTTTTTGTATGCGAAACAAAAACACATAACAAACAACGTTGTATTGTGTTGCGTTGTGCGTTGTGTGTTGTGTGTCGCTTACACTCTATAACCGTGTAGGTTATAAAGCGGTGCGCTAAAAACAAAAATATTTAAAAACACTCGACTATATATAGAAGTTATATATGCTAGGTGCGCATATAGTGTATTGCTAGCATACGTTTTAAGGTGCCTAGCATACGTTGTAACGCGATGCGATGCAGTTAATGGGGTTTACTACCTATCGACTATTGGCGTGCGTTAGAGTGGACGTGAGAAGCTAACAGAAGTGTATCATTTTAATACATCAACACATAAGTATATGTTGATATGTTCGCGCATAAAAAAACACCCGTTAGGCACAATCCTAACGGGTGTGAGTTGTGGCGTGCGTGCTATTTGATATATACGCTATAGTCGTTAGCGGCGGGTGTTATCTCTCCATCGCATCGCGACAACGTACGCGGCATTGTGACGCCATCTATGCTTACGTATTTGGCGCGCACTCGTGCGACTAGTCGAGACAGTGTACCGTGGTTTTTTCCTGCGCCACCCGCTACGGTACGCATGGATTCTC
>Ga0209992_10000428_pt1 | contig 56608 bp, 54 predicted proteins | sample 2SBtaG_2_FD_182564 | JGI IMG/M metagenome (GOLD analysis project Ga0209992, IMG submission 182564) | Deep subsurface microbial communities from Kolumbo volcano to uncover new lineages of life (NeLLi) - 2SBTROV12_ACTIVE470 metaG (SPAdes)... | ecosystem: Environmental > Aquatic > Marine >... | reverse complement strand
GGGCCGACGGTTCACTACAAGGACACGACGGTCAGTCACACGCGAGGGTCAGACCCGAGCAACGGGACCACCATCTGGGAGTCTCCTCCAACCCGTCCGGACCGGGCATAAACATCATGGCTGTCACACCCCATCGGCACTCTTGTGCCATGACCCCGACCCGCTTCGTCATACGGCTTGCCGCCAACCTGACCGAGGATGGCATCTCGCATCCGGTAACGGCGGCGGTGGCTCGCGCCGCCCGGATCCACGCTTTGGCGCCAAGCGAAGCCTTTGCCGTTCGCCTCGACATCGATCCCCTCACGCTGCGGCGAGCCGAAGCCGGCCGACTGGCCTTCGACGAGCTTCCTGCGGGCTATCTATCTCATCTCGACCAACTCGACCTCGACCTCGCGGGGCTTCGTCAGTTGGCTTTGGCCTACGAGCCGGTGTGTCACCCAACGCGGTCGCGGTACCGTGAAGACAATGTCGTATCGATTGAGACTCGCCGTTGCGGTACTGGTTCTCATAGCCGCGGGCTGCGCCAGCGAACCGTTGTCGTTGACGACTGCCCCGGCCGACACGGCGGACTCCACGCCGCAGGACATTCCAACTGAACCGAGCGAAGGAGCCGAACCCGAGCTCTACTCCGGGCCCGTTCCTGACTTCGATATTCCGGCGTGGAACGGTCATCGTGCCGCGGTTTCTTGGACCTTCGATGGCGGCGATCCGAGTCATCTCGACACGGTTCTGCCGATGCTTGACGCCGCGGCCATCCCCGCCACGTTCTATCCGACCTGCGATGCAATAGCCGACGAGCTCGGCCGGTGGGCGCTCGTTGTTCTGGCCGACACTCACGAGGTTGCGAACTTCACCACCAACGCCGCGGCGGCCGACGGTGGTTCTGATCCGACCCCAATCGAGGAATGTGAGAGGCAGCTAGAGGTCGACCTCGGCGCCGGGGCGCACTCGTTTGCTTACCCCGATGCGGTGGTCGACGAGCCTTACGTCTCCTACGCCGAAGAGCACTACGTTGCTGCACGGTCGGGTTGGCAATGGATTCCGGTCGTTCGTTCCTCGGGCACATCGCTTTGGTACGACATTCCGTCCGTGGTGGTTGGCGATGTCGAGCCCGACGTTGCTGCCGATGAGCTTTTGGCTTGGCCGTTCGAAGCGCTTGGCCGTGCCAACGAGGAGGCCGCGTGGCTCACGTTCACTTTCCATTCGGTGGGGTCGGGCCGCGGTTATGCGGCAATAAGTGCCGAGCAGCTCCAGGCTCTGATCGACGCGAGCACAGCGTACGACGTCTGGAATGCCCCGTTTGGCGACGTTGCTACCAGCCTGCGCGGGCGGCTGGCAATCGAGGCCGCGGTTCCTGAAGCCGACACCGATTCATGGACATGGTCATGGCAGCCGGTGGCGGGCATGACCGACATGGCTGTGGCGGTCGGTGTCGATAGCGGCGAACTGTTGCAAGACGGTCGACTTCTGTCGCTCGACTCCGAGGGTCGTTTCTTGGTCGATCCGCGGGTCGGTCGGCTGAGGTGGCGGCCCTAGCACTACGCTGCCGCCATGCATTCCACCCCGGTCCAAGACGGCGCTCATTTGATAGGTGGTGACTGGGTCGCCGGCCCGCTCGCCGTCAGCGACAACCCCGCTCGACCTGACGAACCCGTTGGTCAGTATGCGCTGGGCGATGCGTCCACTGCTGATGCTGCGGTAACCGCGGCGGCCGCGGCGCTAGATGGGTGGCGGGCTACACCGTTTGCTCAGCGAGCCAAAGTCCTCGAGACCGCGGCCACAATGCTCGAAGCGGCGTCGGACGAGATCGCCACCCTCTGCACTCTCGAAGAAGGCAAGACTCTTGCCGAATCCAAGGGTGAGGCCATGCTGGCGGCCGAAACGTTCCGGTTCCACGCCGGTATGGCCAAGACCTCTACCGAACGTATCTTCCCGACGGGGACCCCTGGCGAAACGATTCGAACTGTCCGCGTGCCGCTTGGCGTGGTCGGTGTGATCACTCCATGGAACTTTCCGATTCAGATTCCTGCGTGGAAGATCGCGCCGGCGTTGGCCGCTGGTAACACCGTTGTCTGGAAGCCGGCGAGCAATACCCCGCTTACCTCGGTTGCCATCGCCCGGGTACTGGCCGAGGCGGGCGTGCCGGCGGGCGTGCTCAACTTGATCCTTGGGCCGGGTTCCATGGGTGGCGCCCTGGTCAACGACGATCGAGTCGATGGCGTGACCTTCACGGGCTCGGTGCCGGTGGGGTTCGGTATCCGAGATGCGGTCACGGCCCGCAACGGCCGAGTGCAACTCGAACTCGGTGGACACAACCCTGCCATGGTGTTCGACGACTGCGATCTCGATCTCGCGGTGCCGTCGCTGGTCGGTGGCGCCATGGGCGCGACGGGCCAAAAGTGCACGGCAACTCGACGAATCATTGCGGTTGGTTCCATCTACGACGAATTGGTCGAACGCATGGCCTCAGCGGTCGAGGCGCTCAATGTTGGTGACGGGATGAACGCCGGTGTTGGCATCGGACCTCTTGTGTCGACCGGGGCGCGGGCCGAAGTAGCCGAGGCTCTCGACCTCGCCGAGCGCGAAGGAGCCGAGGTTTTGGCCCGGAACGTTTCGGCTCCCGATGGGCCTTGCTTCTTTGCCCCTACGTTGCTGGCGGGATCTACCGATTTATCGATCTCGCGAGACGAGGTGTTTGGTCCCATCTCCACGGTGCTGCGCGTCGACACCGAAGACGAGGCGTTTGCGCTAGCCAATGCGACCGAGTTCGGGTTGTCGGCTTCGGTCTTCACCAACGACATGTGGCGAATCGATCGAGCCGTCCACGAGTTGCAGGCCGGAATCGTAAAGGTCAACGCTCCCACCACTGGCAGCGAACTACATGCCCCGTTCGGGGGAGAGAAATCTTCGTCGGCTCATGCCCCACGAGAGCAAGGCGACACGGCCGTCGACTTCTTCACCCGGACGCGTACGGCCTACCTTCGGCCCGGAACCGTGCGCTAGAGGAACCGTGCGCTAGCCGTCGGCAAGCGAACAGGTCAGGTCCCAGACCGCGTCCTCGAGTTCGACTGCTACCGGTTCGCGGCGATCGGCACCCGGCAGGCGAGCGCCGGGCTGAGCGACGATCGACTGTCCCAGTGCTTCGAGGCGGTCGTAGAACCCTTGGCCGCTGTACCCCTGAGGGTCGATCACAATGTAGAACTGGCCGAGCATGTGAGGCGGCCCGGTCGGCGCCTTGAGCGGAGGAACGTCGGCACTGAGACGTCCACCGGTCAGCCCGGCGGCCAACATCTCGACCATCAACCCGAGTCCGTAGCCCTTGTAACCACCGGCGGAAACCAGCGACCCTTTGAGAGCCGCAGCCGGGTCGGTCGTGGGTTGGCCATCGGCGTCTACGGCCCAGCCGAGCGGAATCGGGTCACCGGCTGCCGCGGCCATGGTGATCTTCCCGAGCGCTACTGCACTGGTCGAGAAATCGAACTGGAACGCAACTCCGCCGTCCCCATCGGGCACCGCCATCGCGAACGGGTTGGTGCCGAGAACCTTGGCGTTGCCTCCCGGCGGAGAGACATTGGCGGTGGCGTTGGTGGCCCCGATGGCCAGAAACCCAGCCTTGGCGAATTGCTCGGTGAAGTAACCCAACGAAGTGCACGTGTGGGTTTGTTCGACCGAGTAGCCACATATTCCGTTGGTGCGCGCCGCGTTGGTCGCGGCGTCGAAACCCGCGGCAAACGCGGTTTGGGCAAATCCGAGCTTTCCGTCGACCCGCACTGCGCCGGGTCGGGCGACGGTGATTTCGGGGTCCACTGCGCCTTGCACCCGACCGGACTCGAGTTGAACGCAGTAGGACTCCAAGTAGTAAAGACCGCAGATCTTGTTGCCGTTGGCTTCGGCGGTGCGAATGGCCCGGGCAACCTGATCGGCGGTGTCGGGGCGGGCTCCATGTCGCACCAGCGCCGCGGCCGCGGTCGTTTCGATTTCTTCAAGGGTCACGTGGGGCATGGCGGAGACTCTAGGTGCGGTACCGTCGCATCATGAACGTTTTGGTGATGGGCGGCACACAGTTCAACGGCCTCGCGTTGGTGCACAATCTTGTCGCCAAGGGTCACAAGGTGACGGTCTGCAACCGTGGTCGCACCGAGTCAGACATCCCCGAGTCGGTCGGCCGGCTAATCGCCGATCGCACCGACACGGCCGCGTTGGCCGCCGCGCTCAAGGGCCGAGAGTGGGACTGCGTGCACGACATGACGGCGTATCACCCCGAAGATGTGCAGGTCATGGTCGAGTTGCTTGATGGTCTGGTTGGCCACTACGTCTTTGCCAGTTCGACGGTCACCTATCAATCCAAAGACTCGGCGATCACCGAACTCGATCCCGACGATCGTGGCGACGGACAGATCGAATACGGGCTGCACAAGCTGTTATGCGAAGACATCTTGTTCGCCGCTCACGCCGAGAAGGGGTTCCCCGCGACGTCGGTCCCGTTCTCGATGGTGGTTGGTCCCCACAACGCCATGACTGATCGAGAGCAACGAATGTTTGCGCGGGTCCGTGATGGTCGGCCGGTCTTGATTCCCGGCGATGGCGAGACGTTATTGCAGTTGGGCGACGTCGGGGACCAGGCCGATGCGCTGACCCAAATGATGGGTGCCGAAGTGACGTTTGGTCGGCGTTACAACTTGACCGGTGCTCAACCTCTCAGCCGCCGTGAGTACGTGGCGATCATTGCCGACGTCATCGGGCGTGAGGCGCAGGTACAAGAGGTTCCGGCCGAGACGATGGAAGACCTGTGGACCGGCGAGCGCTCACTCGACTTCGCCGCGCCCAGCGGGGCGCTCAACATCCGGTCGTCTGGTTCAGCCAAGAAGGCCGCTATCGCCGGTCCTCGAGCGCTCTTGAGGACTCGATTCATGCTGTGTCTCAACTTGGTGCAGCAGCTGGCCCCCAACCTCCACTGGTGGGATCAAGACACCACCTTCTCGATCGATCGTCTTCGCGACGATGTTGGTTGGGTTCCCAGCCACACGGCCGCATCGATGCTCGAGCGCACCTACCAGTGGTGGTCCGATTCGGGTCGGGCTGATCACCAATACGACTGGACGGCTGAGGATCAATTGGTGGCGTTGCTCAGCGCATAGGGCCGCGCCACCAGCGCGACTCGTGGGTGTGAGAGCATCAGGCAATGTTTCGCCGTGTCCTCGCGGGTCTAATTCTCGGACCTGCCCTTCTAATTGGCTCGCTCGCGTGGTCTGGCTACTTAGCGCTACACACCGTGTTTGACGAAGACCGGTCGCAAAAAGTGGCCGAGGAACTCATCGACAACGATGCGGTTCGGGATCAGTTGGCGGCCAACTTGGCTGTGGCGTTGGCTCGGGCGCTACCCGAGCAGGTCCCGATAACCGAGTCTCAGATCGACACGGTTGCGCTGGCGGTTCTGGACGATCCTCGGGTCCAGGATCTTGTTATCGAGTCTTTCGGAGCGACTCACAAGGCTTTCCTAGGTCAAGGTGAGGTGCCTCAGACCATCGATCTCAATCCGGTGCTGGCGGTTGCTCGTGAGCGCATCGCGGCGATTTCGCCCGGTGCCGCCGAGGCCCTTCCGCCGTCACCCGACCTGACCGTCGAGTTGCCGACCGAACGGATCCCCGATTCGAGTCCGGTCAAGAACCTGATCGAAACATCGGTTCCGTTCATGGCTGCCATCTCGGTAGTGATGATTCTGTTGGCCTTTCTCACAACCAGCGACCGGCCGTCGGTGCTTCGCCGGGCCGCCCGTTGGGCGATCGGCGCCACTGCTTTCTATTTGGTTCTGGGCTTCGGCGTCCCCGCATTGCTCCGGGCATTTGCGCCCGCGCAGGCCGAGGTTTTGGCGGCTCTCATAACGGCGTTGTTGCGCACGACCCTTATGCCTTCGGTATTTCTTGGCATCGTCGGTGGCGCCCTGTTGGTGGCCTCTTGGATGTGGCCCGACGGATCCGATGCTGGGCGCGAGCGTCGGCAACGGTCACCCGAGCCCGCTCGTCAACCCGAGCCCGCTCGTCAACCGACGCCGGCCCGTCAACCCGAACCGGCCCGTCAACCAACGTCGGCCGCCGCGCCACCGCGGCCGGTATCTCGCCCGCCGACCGAGGCGCCAGCGGTGGTTGCGATCCCTCCAACGACGCATGTTCCCCCTGATCGCCCGCAACGTCGCGAACCACCTCAACAACCGGTCACACCGCCGTCGACACCCATCATCCAAGCCCCGCCCGCAGCCCCACGGCCCGCGGCACCGACGGCCCCACCACCGGCCACACCGACTGGGTCGCCGCGGCCTACCTTGCCGACTCGTGCCGCCCCGACCGACGCGGTGTCTTTCCCGGCGTGGACCCACGACAGCGGCCAGGTCCCGCCGGTTGCCGAGTCTGCGTCGGAACCCAAGATGCTTCCGCCCCGATGGGTGGATGGACATGGTTGGGTGCTGCATCCCGATGATCAGCGGCCGGTGCCGCCCAACGCTCGCTTTGTCGAAGGGGTTGGCCACATTGTGCCGGGCCCACCACCGCGCGCTTAGCCCCGCTCAGTTGACCTGACGATCCATTGCTTCCCAGTAAGGCTGGCGAAGCTTGAACTTTTGCAGTTTGCCGGTGGCGGTGCGGGCCAGTTCGTCTCGGAACTCGACCGAAGTCGGGCACTTGTAGTGAGCGATTTTTTCGCGGCAATGGTCGATCAGCTCACGCTCTGACGTATCGCGGCCCGACGCCAATACCACGAGGGCCTTGACCGTTTCTCCCCACTTGTCGTGGGGGACTCCGATCACCGCTACCTCGGCAACGGCATCATGAGAAAAGAGTGCGTCTTCGACTTCGATCGACGAAACGTTCTCGCCGCCGGAAATAATCACGTCCTTCTTGCGATCGAGCAGCACGACGTAGTTGTCGTCGTCGATGATGCCGCCGTCGCCGGTGTGGAACCAGTTATCAGCAAGCGCCTCGGCGGTGGCGTCGGGGTTGTTCCAGTACGACTTCAGAATGTGATTTCCCTGAGCGAGAATTTCGCCCTTGTCGTCGGCCTTCATCGTGATTCCCATCGCCGGCGCGCCTTGGCGAGATAGCCGGCTGGCGCGATCGGCCGGGGTCAGTTCGTCCCACTCGGTACGGCACCGGTTGATGGTGAGCAGGGGTGCGGTTTCGGTCAGCCCGTAAATCTGGATGAATTCCCAGCCGAGCTCTGTCTCGACCCGTTCGATGGTGCGGGTTGGGGGCGGGGCTCCGGCCACAACGATGCGGACCTTGTCTCGGCCTGGAATTTCGCCGTCCCATTCCGCGGCCGCGTCGAGGACGGCGGCCACAACCGCGGGCGCGCCACACATGATGGTGACTCCGTGCTGTTCGACTCTGCGCAGAATCTCAGCACCGTCGACTTTGCGGAGAACGATCTGGGGGACTCCCATTGCAGTGGTTGCATAGGGCATACCCCAACCGTTGCAATGAAACATCGGCAACGTGTGGAGGTAGACATCGCGATCTGACAGGGTCGTGTGCCAGCCGAACGTGGTGGAGTTGGTCCAAAGATTGCGATGGGTCATCTCGACCCCTTTGGGCCGAGCAGTAGTGCCCGAGGTGTAGTTGATGGTGGCCGTTGCGCTTTCGTCCGAGGTCCACGGTCGCGGCTCGGTCCCGACTTTGAACAACGAGTCGGATTCTTCACCGGCGATAAACCGATGCGGTATTGGAATGTCGCCTAGAACGCCCTCTAGTTCTGGGTCGATGATCAACACCTCGGCGCCGGATTGTTCGACGATGTAGGTCACCTCGTCGCGGCTTAGGCGGAAGTTGATCGGTACCGCGACCCGGCCGTAGGCGCTGGTGCCGAAGAGAGTGACGAGCAAGCGAGCGGCGTTTTGGGACACGATCCCCACCCGGGCACCAAGATCGAGCCCCAGGTCGTCGAGCCCCGCGGCCATACCCGAGGCCAACTCGTGGAAACGTCGATAAGTAATATTGCCCAAGCCCGAAGCGGGCTGGTCGGGCTCGTCATAGATCCCAATTCGGTCGCCATACACGAGCGACGCCCGAGAAAGGTGATCGGCGATCGTAAGCGGGATCTGCATGGGGTGCCTCCAGGACGGTTGTTCGGCCGATCTTGATCTTTGCCGCTGCCGCCGCTCTCATCAAGCCGAGATGACAGGATGGCCCTGTGACAGGATGGCTCGGTGACAGTTCGTGTCGACAAGTGGTTGTGGTCGGTGCGGGTCTACAAGACCCGTACTCAAGCTGGCGACGCGTGCACCGCGGGCCGGGTCCGCGTCAACGACGTCGTCGCCAAGCCGTCCACGAAAGTTGGCCCTGGCGACGTGGTGCAGGCCAAGCGTCGCGATCGGGTCATCATCTACGTAGTGGTCGAGACGATCGAGAAGCGGGTATCGGCGGCCAAGGCCGCTACGTGTATCGAGGATCGCTCGCCTCCGCCTCCACCCCGGCCCGGAAACGATCACGTCGACCAGCCGGTGTTCGCCCAGCGAGATCGTGGGGCCGGGCGTCCCACCAAGAAGGATCGTCGCCAGATTGATCGCCTTCGGGGCCGGTCGCGGTGATGGGTTCGGTCAGCTCACGGGGTTGAGTCCCGATACCAGCTCGCCGTCGACGTACACCGAGGTGATATCGGCGCTGGTGGTGAGCCTTGCCGTCTTTTCGAATAGGCGGGCATCGGTGTCGAGGTCGTCGAAGCGGCGAATGACCCCGCCGGGTCGGTCGAGGTCGACCACGATGGCGTCGAACCGGCGGCCAACCTCGATGAGTCCGACCGGCACACCGAGGGCTTCGGCGGCACCGGTAGTTGCCACCCAAAAAGCGGTGACGGTGTCGATCGCCGCTCCGGGATCGCCGCGTTCGCCAGCCGGTCGACGAGCATCGACTCCGTCTTGCAAAACCCTCGACAAGGTGACCGCCTCGTTGACCTGCTGCAGGATTCCTGGTTGGATTCCCGCCCCGACGTCGGTGCCCATGCCGACTCGTACTCCGGCGTCGAGAGCGCGACGCAGGGGAAACACGGCATTGGCGAAATAGGCGTTGGAGAACGGGCAGTGCGCCACCACCGATCCTCGGGACCGGACGAGAGCCATATCAGAGGCGCTCAGGTGGTTGCTGTGGGCGAGTACGGTGTGATCGCTCAAGAGTCCAAAGTGATCCAAGGCTTCGGCGTCGCTCATCGCGAATCGTTCTTGGGCGTATCCGTGGTGCCAATCCGATTCCGAGCAATGGGTTTGTATTCGCACCGCCGAATCGGCGGCCAACTGCCCGAGGCCCGATAGCAGCGCGTCGCTGCAGGCGGGCAGGAAACGGGGCGTGACGATCGGGGCGACCAGTCCGTGGCCAGCGTCGACGGCGCGGATCTCTTCTATCGAACGGGCCGACGCAGCTACCCCGGTTCGAGCATCTACGTCGCGGTACCAATCGGGTGTCCCCTCGGGGTGGTCCATTGCGACCCGTCCCACAAACGCCCGTTGGCGGGCGTCGACGCAGGCCTGGGCCAGAACAGTTGTTGCTTGCGAGTGCGTCGACGCGAAGTAGACGGCGGTGGTGGTGCCGTGAGCCAGCAAAGTCGCCACGAGATCGGTGTAGACGGTTCGGGCAAAGTGGGCGTCGCCGAACCGTGACTCGAGCGGGAAGGTGTATTCGAACAGCCACTCTTCGACCGGCAAGTCGAGCGCGGTGCCGAGTTGGTACCACTGCGGCGCGTGGATGTGTAGGTCGAGCAGACCGGGCAGCATCACCTGGTTGGCCCCGAGTTCGACGTGTCCCGAGCCGGCATCGATCAGAGCGACGGCGGCCGCCGAGCCAGCGGACTCGACCGCGACGATCTCGCCATTGTTATGGGCAACCACTACGCGGCGAGCGTCGAGAGTTGTTGGGTCGGGGGTTTGGTAAAGCTGGCCCTCGATGGTGCGGTTCGGCGAAGTACGGCTCACGCCGTGAGGTTAGGCGCCTTCGACGTTGAGGTTCGGAACTACTCGGTCGAGCCAGCGCGGCATCCACCAGTTGCGGGCTCCGAGGAGTTCCATGGTCGCGGGGACCAGCAACATACGCACCAGCGTGGCGTCCAGGAAGATCGCCATGGCCAAACCGGTTCCGAACATTTGGGTGATGCGGTTGTCTTCGAGCACGAAGCTGCCGAACACGACGATCATGATCGCCGCGGCGGCGGTGATCACCCGCGCCGTTGATGCCAATCCGTCGGCGACCGATTCGATGGCGTCGCCGGTGCGGTCAAATTCTTCGCGCACTCGACTCAGCAGAAATACCTCGTAGTCCATCGAAAGGCCGAAGACGATCGCAAACAACATGATGGGGATGAATGGCTCGATTGGTCCGGCCTCGATTCCGGTCAGGCCACTGGTCCACCCCCACTGGAAGATGGCTACCACGACGCCGTAAGCCGCTCCGATTGACAGGAGGTTCATGAGTACGGCTTTGAGCGGCACGAGCACCGACCGGAACACGGCCATTAGCAGCGTGAACGACAACAACAACACGACGCCAAAGAAGGTCGGCGTGCGGCTCGCCAAGAAGTCCGAGAAGTCGACGCTGGCCGCGGTGCCGCCGGTGATGTTGACCGTCAGGTCGGTGTTCTTGATTGCGTCCGGCACGACACCGTCGCGCAACCGTGCAAGCGTATGTTCGGTGGCCAGTTCCTGGGGGCCCGTGGTGGGGATCACCTGCATCACAAACGCTTCGGGTGCTTCGGGATTGTTCGGGAACGTGGCGGCAACTGTGGCGACGCCCGGGTCGGCCTCGAACGCGTCGCTGAGCGTCCCGATTTGTTGAGCGACAGTGTCGGCGGGAGTCGAGCCGACCTCCACGGTCACGAGGAACGGTCCGGCGAATCCTGGCCCGAATCCGTCGGCAACGAGGTCGTAGGCCTGTCGGGTAGTGGTGTCTTCGGGATAGTTGCTCTCGTCGGAGAACCCGAGCCGAAGGCTGAGCAGAGGTATGGAGAAAATCAACAGGGCCAGCGCGCCGACTCCGCCCACGACCCAAGGGCGCGCTTGCACAACTCGACTCCATCGGTAAGCAAGCGTCTCGCGTAGTTCCTTGACCGATCGTTTGTTTACGAAGCGACGCAGTCCGCCTTCGTAGGTCGGTACAAGACCAACGATCAACAAGAACAGCCCCAGCGGTATGGCCGCGGCGAGCGCCGTTACGCCAAGTCCGACGCCAATCATGCCGAGAGCGATGAAGCCGGCGGCGACGATTCCCCGGTAACGGCTGACCTCGACACGGTCGCCGGCAAAACCGAGCAGCGCTGGCATCAAGGTGATCGAAGAGATCATGGTGACGAGCACAGTCGTAGACGCGGCAACACCAATTCCGGTCATGAACGGCAGCCCGATGACCGCCAGCCCCATCAACGAAAACACCACCGTGATGCCGGCAAACACAACCGCTCGGCCCGCGGTGTCGAGCGCGGTCACCGTGGCGTCGAGCGACGATGCCCCCTTGTGCAACTCTTCTCGGTACCGGGTCATGATGAACAACGCGTAGTCGATGCCCACGCCGAGCCCGACCATCACTGCGAGCGTGGTCGAGAACTCGGGTCCACCCGAGATGTTGGAGAGCAAGATTGTGGCGCCGACGCCGCCGCTCACGCCGAACAACGCGACGCTGATTGGCAGGCCCATGGCCAGGACCGAACCCGTGGCGAGGATCAAAATCAGGATGGCAAACCCCAACCCTATGACTTCGGATTGGGGTGGTTCGAAGACGGCCAGTTCGGCTCCGCCGATTTCTACCTGAAGACCATCGACGGTCGGTGCGAGCTGCTGGATCTCTTCCCCTATGAGACCTGAGCGTTCGTCGGAAACCGAGGCGGCGAGCTCGACACTGGCAAAACCAACCGTGCCATCAGGGCTGATGGCTCCGCCGGTGCGGCTGTAGGGGTCGGTAACTGTTGTTGACTCGATCTTGTTGGCCTCGGCGAACATTTCTGACATTGCTGCTTGGACCGCGGGGTCGTCCACGCCCTGAGGCGCAGTAAACACGATCTCGCCGCCCAAGCCGGTCCCGATCCCCCCGAAGTACTGATCGAGCACGTCGAACCCATCGGCGGTTTCGGAGTCGGGCGCTTCGCGGATCCCGGCGAACCCGCTGCCGATCACGCTTGCGCCTCCGATCAACAGAACCAGCGCCGCTACCCATAGGGTCAACGCCAGCCGGCGATTCAGGAAACACCAACGACCGATTCGTGCAAGCATCCGACAAGTCAAGCGGGCAAAGCCCGCCGTGCGTTGATATCTGACGGTGACTCTCGGCACGTCGGTACGGGTGCGTTACGTTGCGACGATGGTTCACGAACGGATCTTGGAAACCGAGAGCAACGGCTCGCCGATGGCGGTGGTGCATACCGGGCCGGATGGTGGCGCCGAGCGACGGGTCGTGGTGTTTCACGATGGCCCAGGCTTGCGGGCCTCGACCCATGAGTTCGCCGCCAAGCTGGCGACCGAGGGTTACGAGGTCATGGTGCCTGACCTCTACCATCACCATGGTCGGCTGATCGGGTTCGAACCGTCGGACGTGGCGGCCGATCCTCATGCCGGCTCGAAGATTTGGACCATGATCTCGTCTCTGACCGACGCGAGTATCCAGGCCGACCTCGACGCCGCCCTCGCGGTTGTCGGCTGGACCGATGCCGACCGACTCGGCTGTATCGGGTTCTGCCTGGGGGCGAGGGCGGTGTTTCGCACGATGATGCGCTTGCCGGGCCAGTTCGCGGCCGGCGCGATGTGGCACCCGTCGTTCTTGGCCGACGACCAACCCGACTCCCCGCACCTGACTGCGCCGTCGCTCGCGAACTCGTTGTTCGTTGGTATCGGCGACGCTGACGAAGTGCAGTCAATTGCCATGCATCAACGGTTCTTCGACGCGGTCGGGCCGCTCGCCCACGTGAGCGTCGAGATCTTCGAGGGGGCCGACCACGGGTTCACGTGGCCGGTCGCGCCGACTTATCACGAAGAGGCCGCGACACGGTGTTTCGCCGAAACGACTCGGCTGTTCAGCCGACAGCTCTAGCGCTACTTGTCGCTGGCCAGGTGGCCAGCGCGGTGGCCACCCTTCCAATCCTCGAACTTCGGGGCATCCGAAATCGCGCCGGTGATCCCCAGCTGGGGAGCCTCGCGCAGGCTGCGTTTCATTTCGGCGAAACCGGGAAACGCCGCCAGTGTCGTTACCGATTCCCACAGCTTCACGGCATCGACGGGGTCGGGGACCCGCGAGATAACCGGACCAAAAAACGACAACTCTTGTGGAGTGCCAGGACGGTGGGTGAGGATAGGGGTCCCGACGTCGCGGCCGGTGCGGCTGAGGGCCAGTTCGGTCTCGGCCTCGAGTTCGACATCCCACGAGTTGTCATCGACCGACACCGCGTAAGACTCGGGTACCCCAGCCGCGGCAAGAACTTGTGCCGCGTGGTCGGGGGTACTCAGGAAGCTGCGGATGTCGCGTTCGGCGGCCTGCTGAGGCGTTAGATCCCAGTAGCTTTCGCCGAACGCCTTGACCAGTGCGCCCATCGGTTGGCGTCCGAGCTCGTGACGCACAGCGGCCGCCACCCTCAAGAATCGGAGCCCGGCGGTGTGACCCCGTTCGTACTCCGGGGGGAACTCGGTGGCGTAGTCCTTGTCCTTGTTGAGTAGCCGCAGTGAGATGAAACGCCAGTCGACTCGCATGGCCGTCTGGGCCGCGACCTCTTCGACCCAACGCGAAGTAATCCAAGCAAATGGGCACACGGGATCCCAGAAAAACTCGAGGTCGAACTCGGTGTCCGGGGCGGCGGACTCTTCGGTTGTCATGGGCTAGCTGACTGCAGCCGAGCCGACTTGTCCGGCAAGCTCGACCAGTTCGGGGTCGTGGGCGTTGGCCCCCAAGTTGAGGGTGACGCCATCGAGGCCATAGTCGATCAACTCTTTGATTTGGGCGCCGAACTCGTCGGGGCCGCCCATGGTCATACGCGGTTTCAGCAGCTCGATGACTTCGGCGGGCCAGCCGTGAAGGGCGACGAACGCCTCGAGCGACGACTCGGCTTCTTCTTGGGTACGGCCGATGACCCCCATCACCAGCTTGGTCACTTTGATCTCGGAGCGGTCGCGACCGAGGGTTTCGCAATGGCCCGCGAGGGCGTCGAGCTTTTGAGGTATCTCGTGAGGCAGACAGGTGAGGTTGGACTCGTCGGCGTATTGGGCCACCATCCGAAGCGTCTTCTTTTCGCCTGATCCGCCGATCATGATCGGGATCTTGGTGATCGGCGCGGGCGAGTTGATGGCTTCGGTGACGTGATAGTGCTTGCCGTGAAGCGTCGGTCGTTCGCCTCGCAGCATGGGTCCAATAATGTTCAGCGCTTCTTCGAGCTTCTCGAATCGTTCACCGAAGGTGTTGAAGGCAATGCCAAAGGCATCGTGTTCGAGTTCGAACCAGCCCGAACCAATGCCGAGGGTCGCCCGACCGGCCGATACGTGATCGAGGGCCGTGATGGTCTTGGCCAATATCGCCGGGTTGCGATAAGTGTTGCCGGTGACGAGCGATGACAGGCCGATGGTGCTGGTGTGTTGGGCCAGCGCGGCCAAGATTGTGTAGCACTCGAGCATGTAGTCGTCAGGGTCGCCGATCCCCGGCAGCTGGTAAAAGTGATCCATGACAAACAACCGATCAAAGCCGCTGGCTTCTGCGGCTTTGGCCTGCTCGATGAGCGACGGGAAGATCCCGCTGGGACCACCCTCGGGATAGGTGAAGTTGGGGATCTGGTAGCCGAGTCGAGTCATGAACCCACACTAGGTCTCGATGCCGCGTCATGGGGTAACGACCCGCGGGCGGCCCGCAAATATCCGTAGGGCGTGGCTGTCTCGAAATTGCTCACTCGGCTTGTGTAGACATCGGCGTACTTCTCGACCTGGCGGGCAAACAGGCTCTTGTCTACGCCGGCGCGCATCAGCGGACCCCACGTCGGGTTCCCCTGCTGGGTCGCGGCGCGCGCCAGCGGCGCGATCTGCTCGTCGAGGGCGGCGATCTGGTGAGCGACCTCGTCGATCAAGGCATCGATTTCGGTGTGGTCTTCTTCGCCTACGACCTGGTGTCGACGCTCCATACGAAGCTGGGCATGGTGTTGCTCCAGCTCGGTCTTGGCCAGCATCTGGTCGCGCAGCGTTTCTTCCTGGGCCGCGAACTGTCCGGCGTCTTCGATCTCGGCTTCGAGCTCGCGGGCAATCAAGGCGGTGCGCCACCGCAATACATCTTTGGTGACATGAACATCGCCGAACAGGTGATCACCGACGTAGAGGAACTGGCTTGGCTCGTGGCCGAGCGCGGTTTCGACCATGTGGGCGTTGCCGCCGTGGTAGACCTCGCCTGCTTCGAGGGGTCCGAAGTACGGTTCGAGGTGGCCGAGTTCGGAGTCGACCAGCCGGTAGATCGGACCACGTTCGGCAAAAAAGCGGGGCTTTGCCGCGGCGACGATCACGATATCGAACAGGTCTCGCCAGGTCTCTCCCGTCGGCATCGACGAGTCGAAACACCAGCTCATCATCTTTTGGGTGTACCACCACTCGGAGTTGGTGATCAGCAACAACTGCTTACCGGCGAGGCGTTGATCGCGGAGGGTTTCGATGATCTGGGGGTCGGAGTCGACGAAACGTTCGGGGTGATCGACGATCTGTTGCTTGAGAACCCCTTCGAGGTGAGCGGCTCCGAGGGCGGTGTCGATTTGGCGGTACAGGCCCAGATATGAGTGCACGCCGGGCAAGGGTTTGATGTCGTGGAGGGCCACAAGCTGAGTCCACAATGCCGCTCGGCTCAGCTCGAAGAGCGTGTTCATGAACTCGAATCGATCGTCACTGAGCTCGATAACCGTGCCGTCGTAGGATCGTCGTTGTTCGTCGAAACTCAGAACCTCGTTGCCATGCTGAGCCCGGACGACATAACCGAAGCGGGTGGCTTTGACAAGGTTGCCGAGCTCGAGGTCGAAGGTCAGTCCAAGAGTGAAGGCGTCGGGGTCGAAGGTGAGATCGGCGACCGGCCAGCCTTGCTCGCTGAGTCGGTCGCGTGCGTGAGCGAACGCGGCGCGTTCCCACTCGCGAACGTGATAGTGGATGAGCGTGTAATCCATGTCGTAACCGATGGCGCGAACACCACGCAGGTTCAGAGTCCGGTTGCAAAATATGCCGCGGGCGGGGGAGGCGGGATTAGTCATTGCCTTCAGTGTGACTCATCCGGAGCGGTTCTATGGCGTCGACGTAGTCGGCGAGGCGGCCAGCAATGTCCATGGGGGTCTCGGGATCTTCGGGGTCGGGCGGCGGCCAGACTTCTGAAATCCGCTTCCAGTCGCTCATGGCGATGAATGGACCAGCCTCGGCCTCGTCGCCCAGCACATCTCGCCATTGCGACTCGACGCTGAGTAAACGATCGAGCGCCGCAGTGTTGTCCGGCGGCGAGCGGTACTCGGCGTGGTACCCGATCTCGAGCGCCACGTCGCCGTCGACGCGAATCAGTTGGGCCTCGTAGTGTTCTTTGGCGGCCGAACCGTCGGCGACGCCGAACCACACTTTCAGGCCGCGGCGATGCGCTGATGCGTGCAGGGTCCCGTGCGAATCGCCGATAAACCCCTCGAACGCGTCGAGAACGTGCTCAAAGAATCCCCGCTCCATTGGTTAGTGTGCCTGCCCTGTTACCGACGTTGGCACGACACGTGCGAGCAGTCGACGATCGGCCACCATGGCGGCGCGGAACTCGTCCCAGTCTTCGTGTTCATGACCAGCGACTATGCGAAACAGATCGGCCAGTTGATCAACCGTCGGGTCATCCGGTGCGGCACAAACGGGCGAGAGTTCGACGGTGGCATCAAATGACAAGTAGCTCCAACTGGACGGCTCGGTCAGGTGAAAGATCACTCGAGGATCGCGTTTCATGTTGGCGGTCTTGGCCCGATCGGCGGTAAGCGACACATGAAACGCGCCATCAACCACGCCGTACACGACATCGGATGACTGAGCGCGGCCGTCGCGACGCAACGTTATGAGGACGGCGTGAGTCCGGGCCTGGGCCCACGCGAGAGCTTCGGGGAGTTCCATGACATCGGTCTAGCATTTGTGGGCTGTTTGGCCCACTGCAGTGATTCGTCCTCACTGCTCGGCTCTTTCGCACCGATCAAAGGGGTATGGGCAAAGAATCACTCTTTGTGGTGGTTGCCGCGATGCTGGCCATCGGCGGCTGCGCGGCGCCGCGGTCTTCTCCCCAAACCAGCCCCGGCCCGGGATCGGCTGGTATCGCCAGAGTCGTTGACTCGGCTGTGTCGCCAAGCTCCGACACCGTTGACGAAGCTGATCCGGAGTCGGTGATCAACGCCGCGACGCTGCTCAGGTCTGGTGGCGACATCGACCAGGCCATGAGTGACGGCATTTTCACCCGCGCCGATCTCGACGCGGCGAGGGCGGGTCTTGGCGATGGCTCTCTTGATTATCTGTTCGACTAGTCGCGGTCGAGGGCGGTGGGTCGGGGCGGCGTTGGCACCCCTTGGCCTCGGTTGAGAAGCGACGCGCGGGCAACCGCGCCGTTGCCCCATCGACCACGAATATCGTCGACCAGCGTGTCTAGATGATCGGTAGCACGACCTTGGTCGGGAAACCGCAAAGCCAACTGCACGGCGTCGGGTCGGCCAAGGCCACTAAACGTAATGCCCACCAGCGTGCAACCGACCCGGCCGAGGTGCCCGCCAGGTCCGTGGGGGCCGTCGATAAGTCCGACGAGAAGTTCGTCGGCGGTGGACGTGAGGATCGCGGTGTTGTCGGTTGGCTCAACGAGTGTGCGTGACCGAGACTCGTGTCGCATTTCGGAGGTGCGGTAGCGCACAGTAACGGTACGACACACTCGGTCGGCCTTGCGGACGCGGGCCGCCACCTTTTCGGTGAGGGCGAGGATCTCGCGTCGTAGTTCGTCACGGGTTCGGACTCGGTTGCCGAGTGCCCGTTGGGCGCCCATCGATCGGTCGCGGCGGGATGTGGTGACTCGTCGGGGATCTTGGTTGTGTGCAAGGGCCTGCAGGTGCCCCCCGGCGTGGGGGCCCAGGATCGACGCGAGCTCGGCGCGACCGGAGCCGGCAAGATCGGCGACCGTCTCGATGCCGCGGTCGGCAAGCTTTTGAGCCGTGATTGCTCCGACCCCCCAGAGCACAGTGACCGGCAGTGGATGAAGGAATTCTTGTTCGCGGTTGGGCTCGACCACGATCAGTCCGTCGGGTTTGCTTTGGGCACTGGCGACTTTGGCGAGAAACTTGGTTCGGCCGACGCCGACGGAAATCGCCAGGCCGACTTCGGCTCGGGTTCGGGCGCGAAGGTTTGTGGCGATGACCGCCGGTGAACCGAGGAGGTTGCGGGCCCCTGATACGTCGAGGAAGGCCTCGTCGATCGAGATCGGCTCAACCAGTGGCGTGATGTCGTCGAAGAGCGCGAACACCGCGGCGGACGCCTCCTGGTAGACGTCCATCCGGGGTGAGACCACGATGGCGTTGGGGCACAATTCGCGGGCCTGGCGCCCGTTCATGGCCGAACGAACGCCGTAGGCCCGCGCTTCGTAGCTCGCGGCGAGCACAACGCCGGAACCAACTATGACCGGCCGACCGCGCAGGTGACGGTTATCGCGTTGTTCTACCGATGCGTAGAACGCGTCGAGATCGGCGTGCAAGATCGCCGCAGAGGAAACCACACCCCCACCCTATGGGCGAACAGGTGTTCGTGTCTAGGGTGACGGAATTGCCGTCAGGATGGTCGGATCGAACAAGGTGGCACTGTCATCGCCCACCGGGTTGCCGTAGGCGATCTTCGTTACCTTGGCCGAGTCGTTGCCCGGTGCGAAGAACTCGGCGAAGAACGCGAACGGCGTTCCTACGGGCGCATTCATGTTCAGCAACCAGTCGTATCCGGCGGCTTGAGCCTCGGTGGTATCGCAAGCGTTGTCTTCGGCGAGAACCCATTCGTTGTCGAACTCGACCCAGAGGGGCCTCATGGTTGTCGAGTTGGCTGGGCCGGACGGACCCGAAGTCGCAGTGGCTGTGCCGATCAACACCAGACAGCGTCCGGTTTCGTCGTTGAACTCGCTGGGTCCGGAATCGATGAGGCCGTGGAGAGCCCCCTCCCACACAGTGGCCGGATCGGTCAACTGGTTGGATGAGGAGAAGGTCGCGCCTGGCCCGAGCGTCAAGCTTCCTGCAGAAGAATCCCCAGAGTCGCCGCTGCCGCAGGCCGCTGCTACAAGAGTCAACGACGCGATTAACAGGCCCACAGGCCGAGCACGTTTGGTCAGGGATGGGAGTATCACCACGTTCTCCTTCGTAGCTTCATCGATCTTTCGCCACTCAGCGTAGCAATGGTCGCGGCCTCCAACCTAGGTCTAAGGTCCTGGTCGGTCGGGTTCTCGGACCCTCGTCAGTTGGTACGGAGCGCGGGCTCGAGAACCTCGATGAAACGGGTCCAGCAGGTGGCGATCCACGCGGGATCATCGTCGGCAAAGGCTGCCCTGACCTCGGCTCGCACCTCATTGCCGTCGTCGCTGAGCGGCTCGCCATGAGCGTGCAGCCACGCATCGCGTCGGAGGGCGAGCAGCACCGACATGGCGTCGACGGTGCCGAACTCGAGCGCACACGCCGTGACATCGGTGTCGCCGGACCAGTTCTTGATGGCACCGAGCCAATCTCCGGTCAACTGCGCCGATACGGAGTCGCCGTCGGCCATGGAGCGAACGTCGCCCCACAGGGCGGTGGCGCGGGTGAACCCGGGCGCTGAGGCCGAGTCGTTGGCTATCAGTTCGCCATGGCCCCACGGCCCGAGGCCGGTATGGAGGTCGATGACTGCGACTTGTCGGGCTCCGTGAAGATATTCGGCCCAAATGTTCTCGAGTTGGACATGGCTCCAGCACGCTTTGGCACCGCCATAAAACACGCCGGTGGGGTCGCTGTACTGCCCCGACGAAACATGTTCTTGCATCGCGTCGAGGCCGACCGACTCGGCGTAGGAAGCCAACTCGGCGAACGTACGAGTTTGACTATCGCTATCGAATTCTTCGGGCACAAGCAGGCGAGCGATGTTGTCGTATTTGTCGTTGCGGGGGAGCGGTTCGTTCCAGTCGATGAAGTTGCGGTTGAGGTCGATGTTGTCTTCGTTGACCCGCCGTATCCACGAGAAGCCGTAGGGGTTGAGGGCGTGCACGAAAACAATTCCGAGCCCTGGTGGCAAGGACCGGAATCCGCGTAGCCACTGCGTCTGCAAAGCTGAGCCGCAGAAGCCTTCGACCCCGTGGGTGCCCGACACGATCATCACTCGTTTGTGGGCATCGGGCGGTCCCAGAGTTGCAATGTCGAGACTCAGCTCTTCGCCGTTGAGCCCCAGCAGCGGGTGTACGGTCGAATTGAGTTCGGCGCCGGCTTGATCGGCTGCTTCGGTAAACGCTTGGCGCGCCGCGACATAAGACTTGTCGAGGAGTGCAGGTGGAGTGGTTCGCAAGGCGTTGTCAGTCATTGCAGGCATGATGGCGACATGTCGACCCCTCGATTCGGGACCATCATCCGCCATCTTAGCGACAACCCCGAAACGGCTGTTGCGCTGGCTGCGAAACTGCCCACCCCCATCTTACGCCACCTCGCGGCCGCGCTGCGTGACGAGGTCAGGAATCGAGCCGTCGCTCAAGGCGACCACGACGCGCTGATCGAAGAGGCGTTCGAGCAAGCCTTCGGACGCGACGGTATGGGGTCGGCGCCTTGGGTCGCCGGCGACGTCGTGGTTTGTCCAGGATCGATTGTGGCCAAGAGTCGTGCCAGCCACCGGTGTCGGTTCGTGAGCGTCGACGACACCTGGATTTGGGACTGTGGCGATCTCCTACGAGAGGAGAAACGTTCGCACCCCGGGCGCGACGATGGTTTCAAGGCGGTGGCTCTGCTGCCGGTGATCGAGGGTATGAATCTCGATGTGGTTACCGGCAAGGCCCGAGCAGGGCAGCATTCCGTTGAGCGAGTGGTCTCTTACGAGATGCGCCGCGGCGAACTTGTCGAAGTTAGCCAACGCACGGTGAGCGCCCGCAACATGCAGTAAGTCAGGCTGGTGGCAACTCGAGCTTGGCTGTGCGGCTGAGCACGTTGCGATCCGTGTGAAGGTACGGCTCGTCGAACTCTTTCATTACGAGTGTCGACGTTTCGTCGTAGGTCAATGTGTCGCCATCGACGGACAAGTTCAGGACGTAGTCGGTGCAACGGGCATTGTTGAGTAGGTAGGTGTTTTGGGTAATGCCGTACTCGTCGCTGTTGGCACTCGCCCGCAGCGTGAACGACGTGGCCGCAGGGTCGACGGCGCCGCCTGCCAGGATCGCCGACCCGCGCGGGATCACAAATCCGCGCATCACGTGCTGGAGGGTGTTGCACCACAGCCAGTAGCCAACCTCGGTGTGGAAGGGATCTTCTTCCCCATGGCGCCACGCTGCCATCTTGTAGTCGAGGCCGTAAAGCGTTTGGGCCCCGTTGTCTACGGGCCCAAAGGGTTTGAAGGTGATGGTTTCGCGGTAGCCGGTTTCGCCGGCTTCATTGTCGGCGTGGTGAAAAGAGACGTCGACTCCACCGGTACCTTCCCATTCTCCCGCCAGTGCTGCGAGGGGTCCGAAGTGGGTTTGCTGGTCGGTCATGAGCAGAGACTAGACACATGTTGGACTAAATCCAACTTTGGAAGTTATCTGAAATCGCCGACCCGGTACACTCACAGTTGTGAACAGTTCACTCTTTGACCGACTGCAGCGGCGCGACTATCGCTTTACGCCCCAACGCCGCGCTGTGGCTCGCGTGCTCGAAGGCCGAGACGTTCACCTGACCGCCGACGAAGTCCACGCTCTGGCCGTCGAGATTGTTCCCGAAGTCAGCCGAGCAACCGTTTACAGCACTCTGCGGGAATGGGCTGGTCTTGGCGAGATCCGCGAACTCAACCTCGAAGGACGGTCGCGGCATTACGACCCCAACGTAGCGGCGCACCATCATTTGGTTTGCGAGGGATGCGGATCGGTGTTCGACGTTCAGGTTGGTATTGACCCTCCCGCGCTCACCGAGCACGAACTGCACGGCATGCAGGTCGATCGGTCAGAAATTGTGCACTACGGGATCTGTCAAACTTGCGCCGTGCGCTGAGCAGCTAGTCGACGCAGCGGCGGCTCGCTCTTGGGCGGAACCTTCCGCGGGGGCAAAGCAGCGATCAGTTCGTCGCTGGCCGCGGCGATGATCGCGACCGCTCGTTCGAACGCTTCTTCGGTTGCAACTGACGTTTTTTGCACGCCGCTGATCTTGCGGCAGTACTGGCGGGCCGCGGCCTCGATCTCTTCGCTGGTGGCGACGGGTTCGAGCCCGCGCAAGGTTGTGATGTTGCGGCACATGGCCTTGACCGTAGTCGGTGATGGCTAAGACTCGTCCAGCAGTTCGCTGATGAGGGCCGTGACTGCCTCGCCGTAACGCTCGACCTTCACCGGTCCGAAGCCGCTGATGTCGAGCAATTCGTCGTTGTTAAGAGGTCTCTGCTCGGCCAACTCGTAGAGGGTGGTGTCGTTGAACACCACGTAGGCGGGAACGCCCGCGGTCTTGGCAGTTTCGTTGCGCCACGCCCGTAAGCGTTCTCGCAGCGACGCCTCGGCCACGGTGCTGGCTTCGGGAATTTGCCGCTTGCCACGTTTCGCCGGGCTGCGGGCTGTCGACCCTGTGGAGGTCGGCTTTGATGAGGTGACATGGGGCGCCGTGGTTGGCGCGGGCCAGGGCTGGTTGGGGTCGCGCCCGATGCGGAGCTCTTGAACGAACGGCGAAGCGGGGTCGTTGCTGACCACCAGCGTTGTGCGGCACGAGCGAGTGACGGCGACGTGAAACACCCGGCGCTCTTCTTCGATATCAGACGACAGCCGGTGGGGCATGAGCCCGGCGCTCGCCTCGTGAACCACAACGTGGGGCCACTCTTGTCCCTTTACCCGGTGAATCGTCGAGAGCCGAACGCCGGACCAGTCGGGTGTGACGTTGGATAGTCGCTCGGTGAGCCACGCCGGAAACGCCTCGGCATCGGGCTGATGGCGAGCGACCGCCAGTAGTGCGGCTAGATCGTCGCCGTGGGCCGAACGATCGACTGAACGCCGACTCGCATCGAGACGGTTGTCGAGGGCCGAGCCCAGACCGACCTTGTCGCGGATCGCGACCAGGACGGCTTCGGTGGTTCCTTGCTCTGCCACTGCCCGAACCGCGCTTAGATCGGCCACGAAGTCGCTGACCTTCTTTTGATCGCGTTCTTTGTTGAGCCGCCCGGCCAGCTGCACCAGTTCGCGGGTGCTCGAATTTTCGCCCATCCATTCGGTGACCCTGCGGCTCAGTCCGCGTGGTGGACGGCGCGCCGCGACCTCGATGGCGGGGCCGGGGAGCCGTCTGGCCGGAGCGGTGGCGAGACGTAGCCACGCCAACGCACCAGCGATTCCGGTGCGTTCGAGGAAGGCGACCCCGATCGGGGCGGAGTTGGGTACCCCTGCCTCGCCCAGCGCGATCATCGGGCCGAGCAACGTGGCATTGACTCGCGTGAGTATGGCGATATCTCGAGGCTGAACTCCTTGGTCGAGCAGGGCCATTGTGTGATCGAACGTTGCGGTGGTGGTATCGGGAGCAGTGACGGTGAGCAGTTCGCCGTCGTCTTCGTGGCGATCGGGAGCTGCGGCAATCTTCTTGGGAACCCGGCGACGGTTGTGAGTCAACAGGTTGGTGACGCCTTCGACCACGGCCGGAGCGCAGCGATAGTTACGGGTCAGGTCGTGGGTACCCGCGGCGTTGAACAGATCGTGGAAGTCGATCAACCATTCCGGCGATGCTCCTGAGTACCCGTAGATGGTTTGGTCGTCATCGCCAACCCCGAACACGTTGGCCGCTGGTCCGGCCAGCAGTCGGATGAGCAAGATGTGGGCGGGAGTGAGGTCTTGGAATTCGTCGACCAGCATGATCTGGCACGCTCGCCGGGCCACCTCGCGGGCGTGAGGATCGGTGCATAACACTTCGATGGCGCCCAAGATCTGCTCGTCGAAGTCGACCACGCCGGCTTGCTGGAGTCGCCTCCGGAACTCGGGGGCGACTTGGGCAAAACCTTTGACGTCGCCGTCGAAGTCGCGTTCGACTGCCTCGGGAGATCGAAGACCGAGGCGAGTGGCAGTGAGCGCTTCGATCCACACCGCTATTGGATCGGCCATTGCTTGATGAGGGGTCTTGACCAGATCGTCCAGAACTCGGCGTATTTCTCGTTCGTCGATGACGTTGGGGGAGCGCCGACCAGTTGGAGATCGAAACGGCCCCGAGCCTCGCAGAATGGCCAACGCCAAACTGTTGAGGGTGCGAATCTCGAGTCCCTCGAGGTCGGTGGTGCGCTGCTGCATTTCTTCGCGTGCTCGTACGTTGAACGCCAGCAGGCACAGCGACCGTGGATCGATGCCGCGATCGCGGATCAGGTGGCGGGCCCGTTCGGTGAGCACCCTGGTCTTGCCCGACCCGGCGGGAGCAATGACGCGAGCGCCGGCGCCGCTGTGCGTGACCGCGGCGTATTGGTCGGCTGCTAGTTCGGCCGAGGGTTGAGCACGGCGAAGCAATCGTTGCGAACCGCCGCCGATGTTGGCGGCCGGCAGAATAGCGAGATGGGGTTCGTTGTCGAACCAGTCGAGGGGTCCGCCGTCGCACCAGGCCGGTGTGCCGTCGACAACCACATCGCCGTCGTGCTCGGTAGCCAATTGAGCACCCGCGGCGAGCGCCAAATCGACCGCCTGGTTAGTCGGCCGCTGCAAGTTGCGAGCATCAACGGCGTGACTAAGCACCAGGTAGCGCAACTGTTCGCCGGGGAGGTCGGTGTCGGGGGCCAGATTCCAGTAGTCGGTGTCGAGCACGGGCTGGGCAACAGGCAACGCCTTACCCACGTAGATGACCGCCGCGGTGCGCTCGGCTCGGAGTTCTTGGAGTTTGGCGATGGCCGCAACAACGTGTTCGGGGTCGTTGTCGAGCACGACGGTCGGCGCGGTCGCCCACGGCGAAGGAGGCGTGGTACCAGGGGCCAGCACTATGTTGCGGCCGAGTTGGGGCGGACCGGCTAGTTGATCCCAGTCTCGATCGAGCGCCGTGGGTTCGGGTGAGCGGTCGAGCGCCGTGGGACGCGGTGCCGGCACGGATTCGTGCGCAGGAGAGCCGTGACAAGCGCGGACATCGTCTACCGAGGCGTGGTGCTTTCCGCAATTACCGCACTTGATCATCCTCTGAACCTAGGGCATCGCTGTGACACGGCCACCCCTCTCAGACAACCTCCCGGTGTGCTGGCGTGGACGTCAGATCGCGGGCCAGACTGTGGGGATGGTAATTCTCTCGTGGATCGTGATCGGCTTTGTGGTCGGCGCACTCGCCCGACTCATTGTGCCTACCGGCCGTCGCTACGGCTGCATCGGCACCGTGGTGTTGGGCATTGCCGGATCGGCGGTCGGTGGCTTGCTGGCATCGTTGCTGGCGGGCGACGGATTTGATCTTCGATCGTCAGGATTTGTTGGATCTGTGGTGGGAGCGGTGATAGTTCTGGTGTTTGTCAGGTGGAGAGACTCGGGGAAGCGCTGATGGACGAAACATACGAACCAAGCCCGTACGAATTCGTGGCTGATCATGTCGAGCAGTACGAATCGACGGGCGGAGCCCAAGGCGCCGACTTTCACGGTTTTCCGTGTGTAGTGCTCACAACCACCGGCCGGCTGTCCGGCAAGCTGCGCAAGTCGCCGCTGATCCGTATCCAAGACGGCGAGAATTATGTGGTGGTTGCGTCCATGGGAGGCCAGCCCACCGATCCGTTGTGGTTTCGCAACCTCCAAGCCGAACCGAAGGTTTTGTTGCAAGACCACGACGTAGTGCACGAGTTGCGCGCCCGACCGCTCGACGGCGACGAACGGGCCAAATATTGGGACATGGCCAACGGCGTGTATCCCGAATACACCGAATACCAGACCCGGTGCGAACGTCAGATCCCAGTGGTTCTTCTCGAACCTCGCTAGCTAGATTTCGCTGATGTCGTAGCGAAACGGTGCGGGACGATCGCTGGGTTCGGCGCCAGCCAATTCGACCAGCCGGACCACGCGTTGGCGGTGCCCCTTGAAGGGTTCGAGCAACTCGAGCATGCGGTCGTCATTACCTGCCTCGCCGCAAAGAGCAAGGGTGACCAGCCGTGGGATGTGCAGGTCGCCAACCGGCACTGCATCGGGGTCTCCCCCTGCAGCAGCTGTGGTCAGCCCTGCGGTCCACGGACCAATCCCTGGCAGTCGCCGAAGCCACTCGTCGGCCGCGGCACCGGGTACCTCATCTAGCTGTTCGAGCCGTTCGGCGTATTTGGCGGCCACCCGCAGAACCCTCGCCCGTGAGCGTTCGATCCCAACACGGTGAAAGTCCTGATCGTTCAACCCGAGTAGCTGTTCGGGCGTGGGGAAAAGTGGCGCCGGTCCCCCGATCGACCCGTCGCCGTGGCGCCGCGCCAACTGCACGCGCGATCTTGCCGCGTCGACGGCCACGACCCGTTGTCCTATCGCACCGGTTGCCAGTGCTTCGTACCAGCGGCCCGATGCCCCGATCCGGATACTGGAGAACTGGTCGAGGAGTTCTTGCACCACACGATGTTGGGGCCGAAACTCGATGGCTGTCGTGTCGTTGGCACCGAGAAGCATGGGAAGCTGTTCGATCGCCCAAGCGGCGCCCGGCCCCCAGGAGTCGGCTTTGACCTGGCCGCTGGCTTCGCGAAACGCCATCGAAGCTGGACCGCTCGGAGTGGTGGTTGACCACCAGTGGACACCATCTCGGCGCATCACGGTCTTGATACCCATGAGCGCAAACTTGAGGTCGATTGCGTGATCGGGTGAGTAAATGGTGGTCGCGGCGGGCGGCCCGGGCGGCGGGCCGCCGCGGTTTCTCACTCGGTGCGGGTAACCGACAATGTGGCGACCGGCTCGTGAGGTCGTCGGTTTTCGAGCCATCGCTGTATTGGAGCATCGATCGCGATGATCGCGCCGACCAAGAGCGCGGCGCCGGCCGCGTCTAGCCACCAATGATTTGCGGTAAGGACCACCGCGAGGGTCATTACCGCGGGGTGGGCCGCCGCGATCCAACGCCATTTGGACTCGCTGGCTTTGATAATGCCCCATGCGCCGATCAACGCCCATCCGACGTGCAGCGACGGCATTGCCGCGATCTGATTTGCGGTATTGGTAATGGTCTCGCTGTCGTAGATCTTGGGTCCGTAGGTTTGCAGCGTGTCGACGAAACCGAGGTCGGGGAACCATCGCGGCGGCGCCAACGGGAACATCATGTGCACGATCAGCGCACCGAAAGTGGTGCCAAACAGCACCCGTCTAACTCGGCCGTAACACTCGTAGTGACGAGTGAAAAGCCATACAACCCAAATAAACGTGCCCAGAAAGTGGGCGAAGAAGTAATAGCGATTGAGCAACCAGATCGATGCGTCGCTGGTGAGGATGTTGGCTTGTAGGTCGACTTCGTTGAAGATGCCGATGGCCTGTTCCCAGTTGACAACCCTTCGCGAGTTCGCGAAAGCCTGCTCGAACTCGTCCTTGGCGATCAAGCGCGCGAACCGGTAGGCCGCAAGACCACCGATCAGCAGGGCAAATTCGCGGCTAAGAGGCCATCCGAGCCGCGACAGCCAAGATTGGGGCGCAGAACGTTGAGTTTGTTCGGGCATCGCAGTCTGCGTCATTTCGCCTCCGCAGTAGTGCAACCGTACCTGACGTCGGAACATTCCGAAAAGCGGAATCAGCCTTCGGAGAGGTCGGAGGTGGCGGCCGCCGCGGCTTTGAGTGCTTCGCTGAGCGATTCGAGATAGTTGAACACCGCCCGATCACTCGAGTTCACGTCGAGCTTGTACTCGCTAATCGCCGCACTGATGGCGTCGCGAGTTCCGCGGCCGAGAATCCCGTCGATTGGTCCGGGGTCAAAGCCTTGTTCGGCGAGGTTGGCTTGCAAGATCGCGACTTCTTCGCCGGTGAGGTCGGCGTCGGCGGAGACGGACCCGTCGGCGAGGTCGACGACGTCCACTACTTCGGCGCTCTCGGCCACTATGGCTCCGTTGTCGCCGAACGCGTCCTGCACGACTGGTGCGGCCATGCGCGCCAAAATCATCAGCGCGATGGCGACGAACAGAAGAATAAAAACGCCTTGAATATGACTACGCATGGGGGAGTCCTCGGGAGTAATGGTCCCCCACATGACGCCGGAATTCACCGGTTGGTTCCCGATCGTCACGAGGTTGAAACACGTGCCTCCGCGGCATCGAGCGCGGCGACGACGAATTGGGCCAGACCTTCTTCGATCTTGTCGCGGCGAAATGCTCGTCCGCCGAGCCAATCGCCACCGACCAGTTTGACTACATCACCGACTTTGTCGATCACTCGACCGGCGTGCACCGCGTAGGTCACAAACCCGGCGGTCGGCGTGCCCCAAATACCAGGCATATCGAGCAGTCGCCCAGCATCGCCGGGGCGATGGCCAGCGATGATTATCCCGTCGGTCCAGGTCCCGAGAAACACCATGTCGGCATCTTTCAAGAAGTCGAGGTTGGCTTTAGCGGTGGGCCATACCCCGACCTCGTGGCCGAGTTCCTGCGCGGCAGCAGCAATCATTTCGGCGGCCCGGGCGGTGTTGCCCGTGCGACTTTCGTACACAACTGCGACCTTCACGGATGTTCCCTCGCTCTTCGTGGTGGCGGACCGTCAGTCTCGCACCGTACGGGCGGCTTCGCACGCGATCACCCGAACGACACCTGATTTCGTCCGTCTTCTTTGGCTTGGTATAGAGCGGCGTCGGCTCGATTACGAATGTCGGCCGCGGTCCCGTGGTGCAGACTCGCTACACCTATCGAGATCGTGAGTCGGCCGCCGGGCTGCTGGCCTTCGCCTTCGAACGGCATTGCTTCGACCGCCGACCGGACGCGTTCGGCGACGGCCGCAGATTCCTGAGGCGTTGCGTCGGGAAGCAGGATCGAGAACTCCTCGCCGCCGTATCGATAGACCACGTCGGTGTCGCGCACGCATTGGGCAATGACGGCTGCGACTTGTTGCAGAGCGGCATCGCCAGCGCTGTGACCGTGAGTGTCGTTGTAGTGCTTGAAGTGATCGACATCGATCATCGCGAAGCCGACTGGTTCTCCACTGGTTCCTGCCGCGTCAACAACGGCCTCCAGGTCGTTGTCGAGTCGGCGACGATTCCCGAGCGAAGTCAGACCGTCGACCAGCGCCAGGGTCGACATCGACCCAAGTTCGTCGGCGGTTTGCCACGCCCCGCCGACGCTGGCGACCAACAGTTCGAGTTGGTCGCTGGCGTCTTTGGAGAACGGCTTCTTCTTCGCACGGCGAACCGCAAGCACGCCGAGGCTGGCTCCGTCGTGCACGATCGGCACGAAGGCCGCGGCGACGAGAAGGCCCGGCCACAGCGGATCGTTGTCGACGAGTTGCAGGGTAGGAATCCCTGACTCCATCGCGGCCCGGGCTGTCGAGGCCATAATGATTGTCGAAGAGTCCACGCTTCGCAGCCCGTCGCGGACCATTCGCAAGAGAACCGCTTCGCCACCGACCAACTCGTGGGCGGCCTGCTGCACGATTGTGGCGATGTCTTGATCGGTGCGCGCCGCGGTGAGACGGCGGTTGGCATCCATCACCGTTGTGGTTGTGCGCGTCGAGTTCTTGTTGTCGCTACGGCGGCTGGTGCTGCGCCCGAGCCAAACAGCTGCGGTGAGCAACGTCGTCGCGATGATCGCCAAAATGGCGAAAGGGGGACGTGAGGAAGAGGCTGGAGCGGGTGCTGAGGCCGGCGGAGGTGTGCGTGGGCTAGTCGGGCCTTGGCCCCATAGTTCGTCAACTTCGTGGCGAAGCTCGTCGCCTTGCAGCGCGAGGAGTCCGTTCAGGTCAGTTGGTGGTGCGACGTCTGACACGGCATCGACTGTCTCGGAGTTGTTTCGAGCCGGGGGGCCGGGGTTCCTTGCCAAACGGTCGAGCGCGCCAACGTATTCGTCACCGACAATGAACGCCGACTCGCCCGCTTCCAATCGGGTGTACCAGCCTTGGGGAAGCTTGCGAACTGCAAACAGCAAAGGGTCGGGGCCCGGTGGCGAGTTTCGTTCAAAGATCGGGCGTTGCTCTGCGAGTTTGGTGTCGATGGCTGTGAGAACCCGCAGCAGATCGCCGCGGTCAGAGGACGCGTACGGTTCGTAGGCGGCGTGAATAGTTGACAGAGCTGCCTCGTTGTCGGACGTGAACGCGTCGAGCTCGTAGAGCAGCGCAATTTCCAACACCGTGAACCGCGACACCTGCTGAATCAACGGCCCGGGAAGGTTGGGTGGATTCTGGTCGCGTTGGCCGGCTGCGGGACCAGAGGTGGTGATCAAGAAAACCGCGACTAGAACCGCGCCCAGGGCTCGCCGGAGCGCGCCACTCGGGCGGTTGGCGATGCTGCGATGTCCCACGGCTACCCATCGGCACCGGCGGGTAGAACTGAACCCTCGTTGTTTAGTTGTTGCCTCGATTGAGGAGACGTTCACGAATCTTGATGCACTCAGGGCACACCGGATAGCGAGATGGGTCTCGGCTGGGGACCCAGACTTTGCCGCAAAGGGCGCGTACGGGAACTCCCTCGACCGTGGCGCGGGCCGCGTCGGCTTTGCGAACGTAGTGAGCGAACCGATCGTGCTCGCCGTCGTCGGTGACCGGCGAGGTGACCGTTTCCTCTACCGGCATGGTGAAGATCTCGGACATGTCCCCAGTGTGCCGCGAAACGGCGCCGGTAGCGTGCGGCGATGAACCGGGGAGTCGTCGTCGCCCTCGCGGCTTACTTGTTGTGGGGTTTCTCGCCGGCGTTTTGGCGCCTCGGCACCGGTGATTCCGTCGACATCGTTGTCTTTCGGGTTCTGTCGACTGCGGTCTTGTTGGCGGTAGTTCAGTTGGTGCGAGATCGAGGGCGGTCGGTTCGTGTCGCGCTCTCTGAACGTTCGGTCCGTCGGGCCATGCTGGCGACAGCCGCGTTGCTGGCCACAAACTGGCTGGCCTTCATATGGGCCGTCACGACAGACAGGGTTCTCGAGGCCAGCCTGGGCTATTTCCTAAACCCGCTCGTAAGCGTTTTGCTGGGTGTAGCGGTGTTGGGTGAGCGGCTGCGGCGAGCGCAGTGGTCGGCGATCGGGATTGTCACGATCGGCGTGGTGGCCCTTTCGCTAACCGTCTCCGCGGTGCCGTTGTTGTCGTTGTTCTTGGCCGTGACCTTTGGGCTCTATGGGCTCATTCGCAAGGTCGCTCCGGTGGGCTCTCTCGACGGTCTGAGCATTGAGGTTGTCTTCTTGGCGCCGATTGCCGCGGTCGGCTTGGGATTGTTGTCAGCCCAACACGGTGGAGCAGCGGTGATCGACGGGTCATCGGATGTGGTGTGGATCGCCGGGACTTCGCTGATGACGGCGGTGCCGTTGTTGTTGTTCGCCAACGCGGCGCGCCAAATCGATCTGAGCCTGGTCGGGATTCTTCAGTACACCGTTCCGACTATTCAGTTCTTCCTCGGGGTGTTTGCCTACAACGAGCAGTGGGAAGCCAGCCGTTTGTTCGGCTACGGGATCATCTGGTTGGGGCTGGCAGTGTTTGCCATTGACGGGCTTCGTCGAGCGAGTCGGCTGGTCGTTCAGGCCGGCTGAGCAGCCAACGCTCGTTCGAAGTTCTGGGTCATGGCGGCGACGATTTCGGGAACTCGGTTGGACGGGATGTCGTGGCCCATGTCGGGGAACATCAGCAAGCGAGCGCCCGGTATGGCTTTGGCCGTGGCCGTGCCACCGCTGGGCTTGACCAGCGGATCCTGAAGGCCGTGGATGACCAGCGTGGGGGCATTGACGCCCCCCAACGCTTCGGTACGATCGGGGCTGCCGCCGATCGCCGCGGTCTGGCGGGCCAAGCCCTCGGGGGCGTAGGAACGTTCGACCGCGGCCTGCGCACGGGGTCGGTATACGGCTTCATCGGAGTGTTCGCCCGCCATCAACAAGTAGCTCTTGACGGCGTCGTCAACCGCGGTTTCGCGGTTGGCGCCCTCGAAGTCTTTGAGGTGGCGCAACAGCGACAGCGCGATGGTGCCATTCTTGCGATCACCCGTATTGGACATGATGGAGCAAAGCGACATGATCCGGTCGGGGTGACGAATTGTGAGGGCTTGGGCGATCATTCCGCCCATCGAGGCGCCGACGATGTGAGCCTGCTCGATTCCGAGTTCGGTCAAGAGGGCCGCGGCGTCGTCCGCCATGTCGTCGATGGTGTAGCCAACACCGGAGAGTGGTCGACGGGTCAGCATCGACCAGATCGAGCGGCGTTGACTCGGCGGCTCCCAATCGGTCTGGCTCGAGAGGCCCGAGTCTCGATTGTCGAAGCAGATTGCTTCGTAGCCCGCCGCCACGAACTGGTCGAGGAACTCGTCGGTCCATGCCGTGAGTTGGCCACCCAAGCCCATGACGAACAAGATTGGTTGGCCTTGGCCGCGACGTTCGTATTCGATGCTGATACCAGTGGGCAGGGTGACGTTCGACATCCGGTCAAGTTACCAGCTGGTAGTCGGTTGGACGCCTAGCCGAGCTTGTTCGCGGCCCGTTCCCAATCGTCCATCAACCCCGCAGCTTTGCTTTTTGCCGCGTCGTGGAGCTGTGCCAGCCGTAGTACTTCTTCGGGACGGTCGTAGATGGCGGGATCGGCTAACTCGGTGTGGAGACGGCTGACCTCGTTCTCGGCCTTTTCGAGTTCGCGTTCGAGCCGCTGCACGGCGCTCTTGAGGCTCTTGGCTCGCCGATCGTCGTTTTGGCGAGGAGCTGACTTGGTTTTGGGGCTCAGACCTTTGCCGTTAGTGACTTTGGCGCTTCCGACTTTGGTGGGGTCGGGAGGGGTCAGGACATGGTCGGGTACACCGTCGTGCCATCTGGCTCGCCCGTCGCGCACATCGATTATTGCGTCGGCGACGTTGCGAATCAGGTGGCGGTCGTGGGTTACCAACAGCACCGTGCCGGGATAGGCGGTGAGGGCATCTTCGAGGACGTCACAGCTCGGCAGGTCGAGGTGGTTGGTGGGCTCGTCGAGCACCAACAAGTTGACTGGTTCGATCATGGTGCGGGCCAAAGCCAGTCGGGTGCGTTCGCCGCCCGATAGATCACGCACCATGCGGTCGGCGGCATCGCCGGGGAATCCAAAGCTGCCGAGGATCGTGCGAAGGTTGCGCTTACCGGCATCGATTCCGCCGGAGAAGGCCGCGATCGCAGTTTTTTCGAGGTCGAGCTCGTCGGCTTGATGTTGATGAAACATCGCGACCTTTACGTTGTTACCAAGCTGCGCGGTTCCCGAACTTGCTTCGAGCTGGCCAAGGATCAGCTTTAGAAGCGTGGTCTTACCGGCCCCGTTGGGGCCAACCAACGCTACGGTTTGTCCTCGTTCGACGGCGAGGGTGACGTTGGAAACTACGGGGATGTCGCCGTAGCCGATAGTGGCATCGGCGAACTCGGCCACCGTTCGTGATGATCGGGGCGGTTCGGGGAAGGCAAACTTGGCCACCAATTCTTTGCGATCAGGCACTTTGATCATTTCGAGCTTCTCAAGGGTTTTGATGCGGCTCTGAACTTGGCGGGCTTTGGTTGCCTTGTAACGGAAGCGGTCGACGAATTGCTCGACTTTGGCCACTTCTCGGGCCTGGCGAGCGGCCGCTGCTTCTATTCGTTGGAGCCGCTCTTCGCGGGCGACAACGAACTCGGCAAACCCGCCCACGTATTCGAGCGCGGTGCCTTCGGCGAGCTCGACGACCCGATCGGCCACTGCGTCGATGAAGTCGCGGTCGTGGCTCACGAACAGCAAAGCGCCGGGCCATGCTGCCAGTTGTTGCTCGAGCCAAGCCACCGAGTCGACATCGAGGTGGTTGGTCGGCTCGTCGAGGATGAGAACGTCCGGGCTGGCCAGAAGGAGCCGGCCCAGGGCGACCCTCATTCGCCACCCGCCGGAAAGTTCGGTGACTGGACGATCGGCATCGGTGTTCTTGAACCCCAGACCGGCCAACACCTTGCGGGCTTCGGCCTCGAGGGCGTAGCCCCCCATCGACTCGAAGCGCCCCTGCACATCGCCGTATTCTTCGAGCACCTTGTCCTGGTCGGCGTTGGGATCAGACATCGCGTCTTCGAGGTGTCGCAGCCGCTCGCCGAGTTCGGCCAGGTTGCCGGCGCCCGCCAGCACCTCTTCGAGCACGGTGCCGGTCGCGGTGTCGACCAGGTCTTGGGGCAAATACCCCAGCGTCATGTCTTTGGGGCGGGTGATCGTTCCGGTGTCGGCGTTGGCGGTGCCGACCAGAACCTCGATCAGTGAGGTCTTCCCGGTCCCGTTGCCGCCCACCAAAGCAATGCGACGCCCCGCCGAGAGTTGAAGAGTGACGTCGGACCACAGCGTGCGCGGGCCGTAGGACCGAGATATCCCCGAAGCGGTCAACATGTCAGCTGGCGGCGTAGAAGCGGTCGAGCGCGGCTTCGCTGCGAGTCACCGCCGCGGCCGAAGGATCGGTGCCTTCGAGTCGGCCGAGCCAGCTCAGCGAGGCGTAACCGGCCATAACCGCCCCACCGTCGTCCTCGGTCGGGATCTGGATGGCGTCGCCCCAAGTCATCTCGACGTGAAAGGTGCCGTCGTGGCCGGGCTTGGGTTCGAGGGTTGCTTTGGACATCGAGCGGGGCGGCTCGGAACCAACGCGGGTGCGGCGCCAGCCGGCCATTTCGATGGCGGGTCGGTTGGGTACGTTGAGGTTGGCGACCAGCGGTTCGTCCGGCGGATTCTCGATGAACCCCTCGACCAGCACTGCCGCAAGATCGGCTGCGCCCTGCCAGTTCTGGTTGATGAGCGCTTCTTCCCAGCCCTGGCCTTCGACGCCGAACGAATCGACCGATTGACTGACCGCGATACCGCTGATTCCGCCGTTGCGGGCGGTTAGACACGCGCCGACCGTGCCCGAGTGGTAGACGCTGCGGCCGACGTTGGCACCGGGGTTGATGCCTGACACGACCAGGTCGATGGTGCCGAAGACTCCGAGGCGCCCGAACATCGCGCACAACGCGGGCGGGGCGCTTACCGACCACGACTCGCCGATGCCATCAACTTCTTGGCGGCGAACGTCGGGCTTCATCAGGTGCAGCGCGCCCAGCGCGGCTCCGAATCCGGAGTACTCCTGATCAGGGGCGGCAATGACGACTTCGCCGTAAGGCCGCATGGCCCGAGCGAGCACGTGTAGCCCCACCGAATCGATGCCGTCGTCGTTGGTTACCAAGATTCGCACCGGTCGAATCTACCGGCGGATAACTCAGGCCAGGGTTCCGGTGAGAAAGACGATGGCGGCTCCGTGGCTGACGAAACCAACGATGGTCAGGGCGTGCCAGACCTCGTGGTAGCCAACGACACCGGGCCAGAGTTCGCCGCGTCGCTTGAACAACATCAGCCCGCCGATCGAGTAGGCGGCTCCGCCCAGTAGCACCAAACCCAAGACAACGAGCCCGCTGGCGTACAGCCAAGGAATCAGGGCTGCGCCGGACCAACCAAGCAAAGTGAACAGCCAGTTGCCGGTGGAGTCGACCGTGTGAAGGTTGCGGATCTTGTGGCGGAACCCGAGGGCGGTGGCCAGCCAAACGGCGGCGATTACGACAATGGCGATCATCGGCGGGCCGACAAGGGTCCAAAACGCCGTTTGCGTGCCGGCGATAGCTACGAGGATCGTGCCGTGGTCGACTCGTCTGGCCCTCAGGCGACTTTCGACCGAATCGCAATGGCAGTGGTAAACCGCGCTTGCAGTGAGCATGGCGACTATGCAGAACGTGAACACGCCTACCGCGAAACGCGCCGCCATGTCGCTGGTCAACAACATCACGCCGATGCCGACGATGGCGGTCGGAATTACTGCGCCTTCGTGCAGTTTTCCTCGTAGCCGAGGGACAGGCAGTCCGTCGATACCGAACCGGACTTGGGTCCGCACAGGCACCGCGAAGTCGGTAGTGGTGTGAGTCCCGAAGTCCGATGTCCATGCGACCATGGCGAGTCCTTTCTTATTGGAGTATCGACAGCGGCAAAGGTGGGCTTCGTTGGTTGATCCGATCGACCTACAACTTCCCGACGATCCTCACTCCGTTCTCACCTTGGCGTGCGAAACTGCCACGGTGCCAACCATCTTGATTGCCGAGGACGACCGTCGAATCCGTGACTCGCTCGAGCGGGCGCTGATCATCGAGGGATACGACGTCGTGACCGCGCCGGATGGAGCCAGGGCGCTGGAACTACACGCCGAGAGTCCAGCCGATCTGTTGCTGCTCGACGTGTCGATGCCAAACGCCGACGGCCTCAGCGTGTGTCGGCGCCTTCGCGATCGTGGCGATCTCACACCGGTTCTCATGCTCACGGCCCGGCACGAGGTGCACGACCGCGTCGCCGGTCTCGATGCCGGCGCCGACGACTATCTGGTCAAACCCTTTTCGCTCGAGGAGTTGCTGGCTCGGTTGCGAGCCCGGCTACGCAACACCAGCGACGCTGACGGCGTGGCGCTGTCGGTTGGCGATCTGGTGCTCGATATTGATGGTCGCCGGGTCACGAGGGCCGGTAGAGCCCTCGATATCTCTCGCACCGAGTTCGACCTGCTCGAGGTGATGGTCCGCAACGCCGGCGTGGTTTTGAGTCGCGACCAGATTTACGAGACAGTTTGGGACGGCGCTCTTGATCCCGACTCCAAGACGCTCGATGTCTATATGGGGTACTTACGCAAGAAGCTCGAAGTTGATGGAGCGCCTCGGTTGTTGCACACAGTGCGAGGCTTTGGGTACGTCGCCAGGCTGGACGAACAGTGAACGAGCTATCGCTGCGGGTTCGTGTCGCGGCGGTGGTCGCCATCATTGTTACCGCGGTCGTGGTGATCGTTGGCGTAACAGTGCAGCGGGCGGCCGAATCGGAGCTTGTGCAGGAGGTTGATCTCGAGCTCATCGATCGGGCGGCCGGGCTTGTTGACGGGCCCGAACGCGGCCCAGGCGGGGTGCCGAACTTTCGTGATGCGGTACAGGCTTTTCCTCGTAATCGTCGGCCTCCTGACGCTGGTGATTTTGGGCCGCAGGGCCGCATTCAGCAGTTTGTCGGGGGCAGTAGTTATGCCCGGCTGCTCGACGAGAACGGCGACGTCTTGTCGCTGCTGGGATCCGATTTCGACGTGGTGGTAGACGAGGCCTTGCTGGCCGATGCGTCCGACGGGCCGACTATTTCTGAAGCTTTGATCGATGGTGTTCGTGCTCACGCGGTCACGTTTGAGATTCCTGGAGTCGGGTTTGTGCAGATCGCACGGAGTCTCGGCGAGATCGAACATTCGATGGACGGGCTTCGGAGGCAGATCATATTGATCGGTTCGCTGTCAATCCTGGTTGCGGCAGCCATGGGCTACGTCGCTTCTGCTGGCACGGTGCGACCAATCGAACGACTCACAGACGCGGCTAGCGCGGTGGCATTTACCGGCGATCTTGATCATCCTGTCGATGGCGCTGGTGGCGCCGAGGTTGGTCGCCTGGCGTCGAGTTTCAACGCCATGCTCGCGGCCATTTCGTCGTCACGGAGTCAACAACATCGGTTGGTGATGGATGCCAGTCACGAGCTTCGTACGCCGCTGGCGTCGTTGCAGACCAACGTCGATGTGCTGCGCCGTGCGACCGGCATCCCTGCGCAAATGCGGGCCGAAATTCTTGGCGACGTGCACGCCGAGTTGGGTGAGCTCACCGAACTCGTCACCGAGCTCGTCGACCTCGCGACCGATGTGCGTGACGACGAAGATCCGGTGCCGCTCGAACTCGCCGATTTGGTGGCTCCCATTGCCGAGCGGTCCGGACGCCGCACCAGCCGCCAAGTGGACGTAACAGTCCGGTCTCGAGCGGTGGTCGAGGCGCGGCCCGCGGCGACGAGCCGCGCCATCAGGAACTTGATCGACAACGCCGCCAAGTTCTCACCAGCTGGTAGCCCGATTCGGGTTGAGATCGACGGTGGGGCAGTGACGGTGCACGACCAAGGACCGGGGATCGCCGAGTCCGAGCGCGAACGGATCTTTGACCGGTTTCATCGGGTCGAGGCAACCCGAACGTTGCCCGGTTCGGGGCTGGGTCTGGCGATTGTCAAACAGGTGGCCGAAGCCCACGGCGGGCAGGCCTCGATGGCGCCGTCGCCCGACGGTGGGTCGGCGTTCACTCTGCAGATCCCTACCGTCGACGACTAGCCAGCCCGACCCAAGCCAATCCAACTAGGATCAAAATCGTGGCTGGGGACCAACGATCTCGAGGAGCGGGTCCGGGGCGCAGGATCTGGTCGAGATCGGCTTGGGTTACGACCGGTTCTTGGCCAACCTGATCACCGAATCGTGTCGGGCCGAGGGTTATCAAGTCGAGTGTCTCAAAACGCGCAAATCGCCGGGCTCGAAAGCCCGGCGATTGACGTGTTGGGGATTCAGTGGTGCTGGGGAACCAGCAGGGCCTGATCAGGCCGCGGCGTCGGCCGGGGCGTCAGCGCCGGGGCCACCGAAGCCAGGGCCACCGTCACGAGGACCGTGACCGGGGCCGCGGCCACCGCGACCGATCGGGGCGTCGCCGTTGACGACGTCGTTGGCGTGGTCTTCGGCGCCGGCGAGGATCTCGTCAGCCTTGTCCTGATCGATACGTCCCGACTCGAGCGCACCAGCGACACGTTCCTCGGTGGCGCTAACGATGGCGTCGACGATTTCGCTGGTATCGACGCCCTGCTGAGCGGCGAGATCGGCGATCGACTGGCCGTCTTGTAGCGCCGCGCCGATCTCTTCACGGTCGAGTCCAAGGATCGTGCCAAGGTCGGCACCGATGCCGGGACCACGGTTGCCGTGATCTCCGCCTCGTTCGGCGCGAGCCGCTTCGAGGGTGGAGACAACTGCGTCGCGCTGCGATTCGGTGATGGTGCCGTCATCGACGAGACCCTGAAGGGCATCGCTCAGGTGGCCTTCAGGTGTTGCCTCTTCGGCGGGGGCCGAGTCCTGAGCGCCGGCTTGGCCGGGAACGAACAGGGTTGCGCCAGCGGCTACGCCACCAAGGGTGGTGGCGGCGATGGCGGTTGCGGCAATTGCTTTCTTCATTTTGGGTTGCTCCTTCGGGAGTCTGGTTGGGGGGTGCCTCTGTGATGAAGAGAATCGCAACCCGAAGTAAGACAATGGTGAGTGGTTCAGGGGTATTGCGTGAAGAAGTTGTGAGGAAAGTGTGAGCTCGAACGATCTAGGCTCGCCGCTGTGACGACCGCGCCGTTTCTTACTCCTCGCCTGCAAGGGTTTGGCACGACGATCTTTGCCGAGATGTCGGCCCTGGCCGAGAAGACCAAGGCGGTAAACCTTGGTCAGGGATTCCCCGACACCGACGGACCGGCCGAGGTCGCCGAAGCAGCGGTCCAGGCAATTCGTGATGGACACAATCAGTACCCGCCTGGTCCGGGTATTGCCTCGTTGCGGACCGCGGTATCCGAGCACCGATTGCGGTTCCGTGCTCAGGAGTTCGACCCTGACGGCGAGGTGCTGATCACGGCCGGCGCGACCGAGGCGTTGGCGGCGGCGTTGCTGGCGTTGACCGGCCCCGGCGACGAGGTAGTGACCTTCGAGCCGTACTACGACTCTTACGCGGCGGGAATCGCGATGAGCGGTGCTAACCGCCGGGTCGTGACGTTACGCGCACCGGACTTTGCTTTTGATCCCGACGAACTGGCCGCGGCGTTCACGCCTCGGACCAAAGTGTTGTTGCTCAACACGCCGCACAATCCGACCGGCAAGGTCTTTACCCGCGCCGAGCTTGAGCTGATAGCCGACTTGTGCATCGCCCACGATGTGGTGGCGGTCACCGACGAGGTCTACGAGCATCTCGTGTATGACGGCGAACACATTGCCCTCGGCACTTTGCCCGGCATGGCCGAACGCACGCTCACGGTGTCGTCGGCCGGCAAAATATTTTCGTTCACCGGGTGGAAGATCGGTTGGGCGTGTGGCCCAGCCGAGCTCGTAGCCGCGGTGCGCACCGCCAAACAGTTCCTCACCTTTGTTTCGGGCGGACCGTTTCAGCATGCGGTTGCGGTCGGTTTGCGCCTTGGCGACGACTTCTTCAGCGGCTACACCGCGGGGATGCGAGCCAAACGTGATCGCCTGGTCGACGGACTCGGGGCCGCTGGCCTCGACGTATTGGTGCCTCAGGGCACTTACTTTGCTACGTGTGATATTCGTTCGCTCGGCGAAACGAACGGCATCGATTTCTGTCTGTCGCTGCCGCAACGCTGCGGCGTCGTGGCGGTGCCAACCATGGTGTTCTACGACGACAAAGAAGCGGGCGCGCCGCTGATTAGATTCGCGTTCTGCAAGAAAGACGAAGTGCTCGACGAGGCCACTCGTCGGCTCAGAACTCTGCAAGGAGCGCGATGATCCGCATCGCGGCTGTTCAGCACGACATCGTGTGGGAAGACCCCGATGCGACCATGGCGATCGTTGACCCGCTCATCAGGTCTGCGGTCGAGGACGGAGCCCGCCTAATCGTGTTGAGCGAGATGTGGGCCACCGGTTTCTCGATGAACACCGACCAGACCGCGCAAGAGCCCGATGGTTCGATCCCGAGTTTCATGCACGATGTCGCTCGCCACGCCGGGGTGTGGATCGCCGGGTCGTTCGCCGAACGTACCGTCGGGTTTGCCCGCCCCACCAACCGGTTTGTGCTGGCGGGCCCCGATGGTGAAGACCACCGCTACTCCAAAGTTCGGCCGTTCACTTACGGCGGCGAGAGCGAACATTACGACGCTGGTTCAACCGTCCACACGTTCACCGTCGATGGGGTTCGGGTCACGCCGCTGATCTGTTACGACCTGCGTTTCGCCGACTTGTTCTGGGACAAAGCCGCAGACACCGATTGTTTTGTGGTTCCGGCCAACTGGCCTGCGACCCGACGCCAACACTGGACAACGCTGTTGCGGGCCCGAGCGATCGAGAACCAGGCCTACGTGGTCGGGGTAAACCGGATCGGCGCCGGTGGCGGACTCGACTACGCCGGCGATACACGCATTATCGACCCGATGGGGAAGATGATCACCGCGCCGTCGCGCGAAACCGCGGTCATCTTCGGCGAGATTGATCCCCAGCAAGTAGAGGACGTGCGGTCCCAGTTCCCGTTCATGCGCGATCGCTAGCAGTTATCGGTAACCACACGAGCGGCACCATTCTCTCCGTGGCGCTCCCAGGCCTTGTTCGCCACTGAACGTGGGATATATCCTCGCTGACATGAGAGCAGTTCGACTGGTGGCAGTCGTGGCGGCCCTGGCGTTGTGGGCCGCAGCCTGCGCTGGAGCCAACTCCGGCACCGAAACCACCGCCACCAACCCGTCCTCGACGACATTGGCGGCGACCGCATCTACGGCCGAGACCACGACCTCACCGCCATCATCGACCGCCGCGCCACAAACGACCATCGGGCCCGACGAATCGCCGATCGAGCTCACCACTGCCGCCGAACACCCCGAGTGCACCGTGCCGACCGGCCACGGCCAACAAGGCGGGTGCATCGTGAACCAGGGCCTCGTGAGGGAATACCTCCTCCAAGTTCCGTCGTCCTACGACACCTCGGCGCCCACACCGCTGGTGATGTTCTTCCACGGCGGCAGTGGGAACATGAAGGGAGTATTCAGGACCGGGCTTTTCGGTGAGGCGCGCGAACGCGGCTGGCTCGCGGTCTCACTCCAAGGCGCCGACATCGGCAATGTCCCAGGGTATTCATGGAATGCCGTCCACTGCTGCGGTATTTCCTACAGCCGCGGGGTCGACGACATCGGTTTCGTCAGGGCTCTGGTAACCGAACTCGAAGACGCTCTCAATGTCGACTCGTCGCGGATCTACGCATCCGGATTCAGTAATGGCGCAATGCTCGTTCACCGCATCGGATCCGAAATGTCCGACGTCGTTGCCGCCATCGCCCCGGCATCGGGCACGATCGGCGGCGCAGACCCTTCCTCGGGCCCGGCCGTCACCATTGCGCCTCCGCCCGGACCAATCCCTGTCATGCTCATGCACGGCGTGCAGGACACGACCGTGAACTTCCGAGGCGGCGTGAGCAAACACGCCGACCGCTTCGACATCTCCTTCGTCAACTCGGCCTCGTTCTGGGCCAATGCCAACGGTTGTGATCCCACTCCGACTACCGCCGACGAGTCGTGGGGCACTCATGCAACGTTCGGCGGCTGCCCCGAACACGGCGAGCTGATAGCCAACGCCTACGACGACTTGGGCCACGCTTTCCCCACCGTTGCGAAAGATGCCGGTGTCGACGGAGCCATCCAAGTCATGGATTTCTTCGCCCGCCAACAACTCCCCTGAGGCCGGTTGCGGATCCGGCGGGATCAGCGGCCCAAGTCCCGTTCATGGGCGACCGCTGGCGGCCTGGTCGGGATGATTCGCGGTTTTCACGCCGCGTTCACGCCGCGGGTTCACGTTTGAGTCATTCAACCGCCGGTCTTGATCGGCTCGAGGAGGACACCGAAATGAACCTACGCCTACTAACCGTTCTGATGTCTCTGTCAACGTTGATCGGAGCTGGAGTCGTATTCGACATAAACAGCGCACCGGCCGCACCTCTACAGCCGGGAGGTGGGGGATCCATCGAAACGGTCGTCATTGATGATGAGGGCGATCCGGTTCCTGGTGCTGTTGTGGCCGTTAGCGACGCGTCCGGCGGAGATTCGGTGCGCTCGACCACCGGCGATACCGGCACCGTCAAGTCCAACTTCCCCCGCAACGGCGTGTACACGCTTGTTGCGACCATTCCTGATGGGTACACGCCATCTGAGGACTCCGACAGCACTCTGCCCGGGCGATGCGGCGGCAACGACCTCCGGTTGTGCGTAACCGTCACCGTCACCAACGGTGTGATCAACGGACCGAACAACGATGAGCAAGGCTTGCTGTCGGAGTACGGAACTCGTGCTTGGTTCAAGGTCATCGATGACTCCCCCGAGCCTCGGATTCACGCCTACTTCACCGATACCAGCACCGGAAAGCCACTACCTGGCGGGACGCTCTCGATCGTGCGAGCAAGGCCGGTATTGAACTTCACCAAGACGGTCGGCGGAGACTTCCTCAAGACCGTGAGCGCGGCGACCTACACCACGAGCTGGACTCCGCCGTCGGGCTACAAGCTCACCGGCGCTCCAAGCGTTACCAGACTCGTCGCCCGTCTCGAGACCGTGCTCTTCGAGGCCGAACCGATCGCCGTCGAAGAACCGGCCGTATTGGTCCAAAAGGACCCGGAGTCGGCACCGCTAACCCATGTTGTGGTCGACGTACGCGACGCCGACGACAATTCCCTCGTCCCCGGCGGCCTGGTCAAGTTCGATGCCTGGCACGAGAGCTCTGACGGATCGGGCTGGGGAGAGGTCGTTGAGTCGAGGGCTGCCGTCACCGAGTGGGCCAAACCCGGCACCAAGCTGGTGGTGAGCCTCGACGAAGTCCCACCTTCGTACGTCCTTCTGGGCGAGGCGACCGTGTCGGTAAAAGCCGGCGAGCACAAGAACATCACCTTCTTGGTGCGCCGCCGGCCGGTCACCGGTGATGGACAAAGCTACGTCGACCCCCAAGAGGACGAAACCCCGGACGATCCGGGTGCGCTGGTAGTGCCGCCGACAACCGAAACTGCGGTCGCGGTAGGCAATCCAACCCCAGCGGTGCCTCCTACAACAGTGCCTCCTACAACAGTGCCTCCTACAACAGTGCCTCCTACAACAGTGCCTCCTACAACAGTGCCTCCCACGACGGTGCCTCCCACCACCGTGCCTCCCACCACCGTGCCTTCTGCAACGGTGCCGGGGAGCGGCGATCCAGGCACCAACCCCGACTGCTCAGTTCCAGAAAACCAGGTTCTCTGTATGGAACTCGGGTTGATCCCCCCGCCGGCCGCCGGCTGACCACCCGTCTGAACCTATTCGACCACCGTCAATCCACCTACAAGGAGTGAAGACATCATGAAGACCGAAACGATTACATCCACCAACAACGAAAACCCGAGTGAGGGGCCCCAAAGCACCCGCGAATGGTTGACCGACAGCACGCCAGTGGAGCTTCACCCCCTCGCAGTTGCTTTCTACGTCGTGCTGGCGATTCTCGCGTTGGCCTGGGTTGTCTCCAAAGCAAGCGCCGCGCCGCCCGACGAACTGCGTCTCTCGTTCTACGGGCAACGCGACACGGCCGTGGTTATCGACGACATTCGCCCCGAAGGTGAACGACTCCTGGCCGTCATCGAGAACCGAACGAGCGGTGCCCTGTTCGCCAAGATTACCTGCGATCCCATGCCCGGCGAATCCCTCAAGGGTGGCACCAGTGGGATCGTGCCGGTGCCCGCGAACTCTGCCGTGACGGTCGACTTGGCTCCCTCGGGCCCTGACGGCGACCCGCTATCTGACAGCGTCACGACCGCAACCGGTTGCTCGGTGCGATGGTCTGATGCGGCGGAGACAGGAACCCTCGGGATCGATGATCAAACTGGCGGGGCTACTCGCTCGTTCGACCGAGAAAGCTCCGGGCTCATCGACGTCAGATTGGGTCGGTGAATTGCTACTCGCACGTTCGGCCCGGCCTACAGAGAGGCGCCGCGGGTCCAGGCTTGGTGAAGCCGGGCGTAGATGCCGTCGGCGGCAACGAGCTCGGCGTGAGAGCCGCGTTCGACGATGGTGCCGGTGTCGAAAACCAGGATGGTCTGAGCCCGTTCGGCGGTCGAGAGTCGGTGAGCGACGGTGACGGTCGTGCGGCCTTGTTTGAGCCGTTCGAGGGCTTCGCTCATGGCTAGTTCGGTTGCCGGGTCGAGCGACGATGTTGCTTCGTCGAGGATGAGCAAGCCAGGATCGGCGAGCGCGGCGCGGGTGACGGCAACCAGCTGGCGTTCGCCGACCGAAAGGCCGTCGCCGGATGGTCCGATGGTGGTGTCGAGGCCGGCCGGTAACGAATCGATCCACGCTTGCAGACCCAAGTCGGCGACCGCTCGTTGGATATCGGCTTCGGTGGCGTTGTCGCGGCCCATCAAAATATTTTCCCGCACGGTGGTGGCAAAAAGGAAACCGTCTTGGGGCACCATGCGAACTGCGGCTCGCCGGTCGGCATCGCTTAGCCGGCGAAGGTCGATGCCACCCAAGCGAACGACGCCGGTGTTGGGATCGGCGAGCCGGCACAGCAAACGAGCGAGGGTGGTCTTGCCCGAACCGGTTGCGCCCACGATCGCCACCGACGTACCCGCCGGGATCGAGAGGCTTACGTGATGCAGAACCGGCTGTTGTCCGTAGCCGAACGAAACGTCCTCGACTTCGATGGAGAGTGGGCCGGACGCCACCGGCTCGGGGTTAACCGCCGGCGGGATGGCGTGAGGTCTGTTGGCGAGGTCGATGACTCGCTCCCAGCCCGCCATCGCCGTGGCGGTCGTGTCGATCACTTCGGTGAGTTCGGCAATCGGAGTCAGCACGATCTGAACAAGGAAGAGAATGGCGATGGTGGTGCCAAGTCCCGGACCATCAACGCCCAGCCACACCGATGTGAGAATCACGCCAGAGATTGCGATGGTGCCGAACATGTCGGAGACCGTGAACAACACCGCCCCGATCCGGTTGAGGTGGATCTGGGCGTCGTAGGCCGAATCTATCGAACCGTGCATACGGTCGATAGCGGGCTGTTGTTGGCCGAAAGCGCGGACCACGTCGCCGCCGGCGATCGACTCGGTCGTGTCGCTGAGAAGTTCGGCGGTACGTTCGCGCCACACTGTTACGCGGCGCTGCTGACGGCGTTCGAGTTCTACGAGTACCGGGGTCATCGCCACCAAACACACGGTGGCGATCAGCGCCAGCGGCCACGAGTAGATGAACATCACGATGATGGCGATCAGCGCGATGTTGAGGTCGACCAGCCACGCGTATGCGCCCCAGTCGAGCAAACGGGTCAGGGTTTCGATGTCGCCGGTCGTGCGCGACACCAGGTCGCCTTGGCGCTGAGTTGAGTGCTCGGCCAGCGACAAGTCGACGGCGCGGCGAAGCACTATGCCGCGGAGCCGAGCCAAGCCCCGTTCGCTAACGGTGATGAGTCGGATCTCGGCCCCAACCGACAGGGCGGTAACGACGACTACCACGCCCAGGGTGACGAGCGACAATCGGATGAGCGTGCCGCGATCGACGCCACTGTCGGCAAGCAGGCCACGGTCGATGATCTGCTGAAAGAGCACCGGCACCGCGACGCGGCCCAGACCGATCAGCACGCCCGAAAGCACCAGGCCGCGGGCGGCCGACGCAAACTCGGGGCTGAGCTTCATGCCGCGGCGAATGATCGAAACCGCGCTCATGAGTTGGCCTCCGCCGACTCTTCGGCTTGGTAGGCCTCGACCAATGTGCGGTACTCGCCGATTTCCAACAATTGCTCGTGGGGTGCTACTGCTTTGACTTGACCTTCGGCCACGAACGCGACGCGGTCGGCGGCGGCCATCGCGGCAACGCGGTGCGTCACCATGACAACGGTGGTGGTGATCGAACTGAGTGAGGTGATGATCGATTCTTCCAAGACGGGGTCGATGGCCGAGGTGGCGTCGTCGAGCAGGATCATGCCGGGTTGGCCCGCCAGAGCGCGAGCCAGCGCCACTCTTTGCCGTTGGCCGCCCGACAGCGACACGCCTTTCTCGCCCACGACGGTGTCGTAACCATCGGGCAACTCGGTTTGCAGCTCGCTTGCACCGGCCAGTTCGAGCGCGGTCGAGACGTGAGACTGCGAAACGCCGCGGTCGAAATCGACGTTCTCGGCGAGGCTGCCCGAAAACAACAAAGCCGTTTGTCCCGCGACGGTAACTCGACGCCGAAGGTCGCTATCGGCAATCCGCGTTGATTCGATGCCGGCGATTTGCATGGACCCGGCCTCGATCGGGCGGAGTCGGGCCAACACGTCGAGCACGGTGGACTTGCCGCCCGCCGTTGGACCGACAATCGCCAGAGTCTCGCCCGGGCTAATTGCCAGGTTCAGGCCGGCCAGTCGGGGCCGGTCGGCATCGCCAACCGTGACATCGATGAGTTCGGCTCCCAATGCCCCGGACGGCAGAGACTGGTGGTCGGACGTGCCCTGACGCAACGGATCGGTTGGCTCTTCGCGGATCGTGTCGATGCGTCGACGGCCTACTACCGAGACGGGTAGGTTCGTGAGAAAGAACCCGATCACTTGCATCGGAAACGCCAATACGCCGAACAAGGCAACAGCCTGCACGAGCTGTCCCGGCTGTAGCGCGCCGCTCTCTACGCGGATGGAGCCGATGACCAAGATCAGGATCATGGCGAGTTGCGGCAGCGCGCTGAACACAGTGTTGATCAGCAATTTGAGGACCGCGATGTGGACGCGCCTTTGGCGATGGCGGTCGGCAACAGTTGCAAACCGGGCCAGTTCGGCGTCCTCACGGCCGAGAGTCTTGATTACCTGCGTGCCGGCGATGATTTCGGCGGCGGCCGCGGTGACCTCGGCGTTGGCGTCGCGTTCGCGGTCGGTGGGCGGTTCGAGCTTTACGGCGCTGAACCAACTGGTGAGCAGCACAAACGGCAGTACCGCCACGGTGGCGATGGTGAGCGGGATGTCGATCGCAGCAAGACTCGCTATCGCGAACCCGAGCATGCTGAGTACGCCCACGGCGAACGGGGTCGGGTGGATAACATCGATGGCCGCTTCGACATCGGCGTCCACCGCGGCGAGCAGTTCGCCCTGAGGTCGGGCTCTCAGACGATCAAGAGAAACCGAAACGGTGCGATCGGTGAGATCTTGTTGGAGGTCGCGGCGGGCCCTGGCCGCGGTCATCCCCGCAAAGTATCTACGGGCGATAACCCCGACCGACCTCACAACCATGATGCCAATCAGCAGGGCGACGGCCGCCCAATGCCGGGTGGGCGCGCCGTCGTACAACGGAACGAGCACCTCGTCGGTCGCCCAGCCCAACGCAAACGCCGCGCCGACCGATCCGGCGGCGTAAATGACCGACGCGACAGTGGCGATCGAAAACGGCAAAGGATGACTACCGATGTAACTTTTTACGAGCCGGAGCCCATCGCGAATTGGGGAGCCGCCAGACATTCAATCGACGCTAGTGGGCGCTGGCCCGACCTGTCCCCGATTTAGCTCAAGCGGGATAGTGACATAACGGATACTGTGTCCACTATGTTGGAACCACCGCTCCTTGGACCGCTGTTGCGCTCTCGTCGAAACGCCCTGAATTGGCCACTCGAACGCCTGGCTTCGGAGTCCGGCGTATCTCGTTCGATGCTCAGCCAAATCGAACGAGGCGACGCCAACCCTACGTTTGCGACGTTGTGGAATGTCATCCAAGCCCTCGGCGTCGAGCTCCACGAACTGACCACCCCCGAGCAGGAACCGCCCGCTGAGGTCGAAGTGATCCAGTCAACAATGATGCCAACGATGACCACCGAAGATCAGCGAGTCACACTGCGGGCGCTGAGCCCGGTGGACACCGCCGACACGATCGAATGGTACGAACTCGAAATCGCCCCAAACGGCGTGCTGCAATCGTCGCCCCACGGCCAAGGAACGGTCGAACACTTGTCGGTGCTGACCGGCGAACTAGCCGTGACCTCGGGGCACGTGGTCGAGAAAGTAGTCGCCGATAGCACGGCCAGATACCGCGGCGATCTCGCCCACGAAATCGCCAACTCGAGCCCTACCGAACCGGCCCGCGCCCTACTGGTCGTATTGGCGGGATCACGATGAGTCGGGCGGGGTTCTACGAACGAGTCAGCTCGACGCTCCAAGACATCGAGGCAGATGGACTGTGGAAGACCGAGCGGCCGATCGTCTCGCCACAGTCGGGCACGATTGCCGTCGACGGCGTCGGTCAGGTCATCAACTTTTGCGCCAACAACTACCTGGGTCTGGCCGATCATCCCGACATCGTCGCCGCGGCAGAAGCGGCCATGGATCGGCTGGGCTACGGCATGGCCTCGGTCCGGTTCATCTGCGGCACCACATCTGAACACCGGGCCCTCGAAGCCGACATCGCCGATTATCTCGGCACCGAAGCGAGCATCACGTTCGCCGCATGTTTCGATGCCAACGGTGCGGTGTTCGAGCCTCTGCTCGGCGCCAACGACGCGATAGTGAGCGACTCGCTGAACCATGCCTCCATCATCGACGGGGTTCGCTTGTCCAAAGCCCGCCGCTACCGATTCAAAACCCGCGACATGGCCGACCTGGCGGTGCAATTACAAGCTGCCCGGGCCGATGGTGCCGAAGCCATTCTGATCGTCACCGACGGCGTGTTTTCGATGGACGGCTTCATTGCCGACTTGCCGTCGATCTGTGAGCTGGCCGACCGTCACGACGCGCTGGTGATGGTCGACGACTGCCACAGCACCGGCCTGATCGGGCCGCAAGGTAGGGGCACACCGAGCCTGCACGGGGTCGCCGATCGGGTCGACATTGTCACCAGCACTTTGGGCAAGGCGCTCGGCGGGGCGATGGGTGGTTTCGTGGCCGCCAAACAACCAGTGGTCGACCTCTTGCGTCAGCGAGCCCGGCCATACCTATTTTCCAACGCTTTGTCACCGGCACACGTCGGTGGCGGGCGCGAAGGAATACGACTGGCCCGAGAGGCCGACGACCGTCGCCAAACCTTGCGAGCCAACGCCCAACGGTTCCGTTCCGCCATGACCGATGCCGGCTTTCGCCTGACCGGCGATGGGCATCCGATCATTCCGGTGATGCTCGGCGACGCAAAACTCACCGCCACCATGGCCGACCGACTCATGGAGCTAGGCGTCTACGTCACTGCATTTTCTTACCCGGTCGTGCCCCACGACCAAGCCCGCATCCGCACGCAGATGAGTGCCGCGCACTCCGCCGACGATATCGATCGTACCGTCGCGGCGTTTGTCCGGGCCGGGACCGAACTCGGAGTGATCGGAACCAAGTCGTGAAGGCCCTGGTCAAAGAAGTCGCCGGTCCGGGGCTCACCCTGCGCGACGTCGAGACGCCGCAGCCGGGCGCCAACGATGTTGTAATAGATGTGAGCCATGCCGCGATCTGCGGAACCGACCTACACATTTACGAGTGGGACGACTGGGCCGCGGCCAACGTTGCCGTTCCGGTCACCACCGGCCACGAGTTCGTCGGAACCATTGCGGCGATCGGGGAGCAAGTGAGCGACTTGGCCATAGGCGACCGGGTGGCGGGTGAGGGCCATATCATTTGTGGTCACTGCCGCAACTGCCGAGCCGGCGACGGCCATCTGTGTCGTAACACCGTTGGTGTCGGTATTCATCGCAACGGGGGCTTTGCCGAGAAGGTGATGATCCCTGCTCGAAACGCTTACCCCGTACCCGGCGAGGTGGCTGATGAGGTGGCCGCCATCCTCGACCCGCTCGGCAACGCCGTTCATACCGCGTTGTCTTTCGACCTTGTTGGCGAGGACGTTTTGATTACCGGCGCCGGCCCGATTGGCCAGATGGCGGCCGCCGTCGCCCGGCATGCTGGGGCGCGCCACGTGGTGGTCACCGACATCTCCGAATCAAGGCTCGATACCGCTCGCCAAATGGGGGCCACTCTCGCAGTGGCGGCGGGTGAGGAATCGATTCGTGCCGCGATGGCGGAGCTCGAGATTGTGGAGGGCTTCGACGTGGCCCTCGAAATGTCGGGTCATGCCCAAGCCGTCGCCGACATTTTGGCAACAACCAACCACGGCGCCAAGGTCAGCCTGCTGGGTCTCTACGCCAGTACCGCTGATGTCGACCTCAACCAGATCATTCTCAAAGGCCTTACGGTCAAAGGCATTTACGGTCGCGAGATGTTCGACACTTGGTACAAAGCCACCGCAATGTTGCGTTCGGGGCTCGACGTGTCACCGGTGATCAGCCACCGGTTCGCCCTCGACGATTACGCCGAGGCGTTTGCGGTTCTGCGATCGGGGGAGGCCAGCAAGGTCATCCTCGAAGTCAACCCTCGAGGCTGACCGACCGGCTTGCCCATTCGAGACCCAGCAGGGCCACGAACGAGCAGATGCACATGCCGATGGCGATAGGGGTAACGGTGCCATCAAATGTTCGATCGATAACCCCGCCCAGCAACGACCCGGCGATCATCGGCACCATGCCGAACACGGCTGCCGCGGTGCCGGCAACGTGGCCGAGGGGCCTCATCACCGCGGCGTTCAGGTTGGGGATGAGCATCTGCTGACAGCCAATGACGCTCACAATGGCCAGGAAGAACAGCGGAAATGGCGGGGCCCCGTCGGTGGCCAGCGACAAAACCACAAAGCTGACGGTGAGAAGCACGAGAAGCCGACTGGTGACACGCATCATCTGGTCGAGGCCAATCGTTGTCACGACGCGACGGTTCCACAGCATCGTCGATGCCATCGCAACCGCGATCGCCGCGAAGACGACAGGAAACCACTCCTCGAGTCCGAACACCTCGTCGATGATGATTTCGGAGCTGGCCAAATAGGTGATGAACGAGGCAAACAACCCGACCATGGCGATCAGGTAGCCAGCGGTGCCCGGCGCACGAAAGACGGTGCGGATATTGGGGCCCAAGGCTCCGGCGGTCATTGGTGCCGGCGCGTCGCCGGTATCGGTCCGCAGCGCCATTGTGGCCGGCAGGCGGGTGGTCATCACCAAAACGCCAGCCGCGAATACCGCGCAGGCCCAAAACACGAGCTGCCACGGACCAATGGCCACCAGCCCGGCACCGAGCGCCGGAGCGATGGTCGGGATGATGAGAAACACCGCCATGATCGTCGACATCTGTTTGGCCATCTCGGCGCCTTCGAACGCATCACGCACCATTGCGGTGGCGGCAACGCGCGGGCCGGCCGCTCCGAACCCCCAGACGGCGCGGGCCAACAACATGAGTTCTAGGTTGGGGGCCAACGCCGCGCCGATCGCCGCGACGATGTAGATGCCCACCCCGCCCCACAGAATTGGTCGACGGCCGAAACGATCGGCCAATAGACCCGCTGGCAACAGCCCGAGGCCTTGCCCCACGAGAAAAGCCGTGACGAGACCGGTGACCGCGGTTGAGTCGGGTGCAAGGTCGAGGGTGGATCGAATTTCGGGAAACGCCGGCAGTATCGTGTCGATGGCCAGCGCGGTGCCAGCCATCGCCATCGACAACACAAACGTGAAGGCCGCGGTGCCCGGGGCGAGGGGACGCCGGGTCGCCGTGGGAGTGGTGTGACTAGTCAGTTGGCTTGGCCAATGAGTCGCGCAGATCGCGTTTTAGGAACTTACCGTTGGCGTTCTGGGGCAGCGGGTCGGCCATGAACCAAACATGCTCGGGGATCTTGAACTTGGCGATGAGTGGTTCGAGGTGAGTACGTAGCCCGTCTTCGTCGAGCGTGCTGGCGTCCACGAGATGGATTGCTACTGCGACCGCTTCGCCGAGGCGTTCGTCGGGCACACCGAATACCGCTGCTTCGGCGACGTCGGGGTGGTCATAGATAGCGGCTTCGACCTCGGCGCAATAAACGTTCTCGCCGCCGCGCAGCACCATGTCTTTGGCCCGGTCGACGATGTGCACATATTCGTCGTCGTCGACATAGACGATGTCGCCGGTGTTGAACCATCCGTTCTGGATGGCTTCGGCGGTGGCTTCCGGCCGGTTCAGATAGCCCTTCACCACGCCGGGGCCTCGTACGCAGAGTTCGCCTCGCTCGCCGCGGGGAACGTCGTTGCCGGCGTCGTCGACCACCTTGTATTCGAAGCTCGGCATGACTCGGCCGGCCGAGCTCGGCTTGGCCGCAAAAAAGACGCTGCTGACCGCGGTGATGATGCCGTGGGTTTCGGTCAGTCCGTATCCGGTGCTTGGCTTGACCGCTCCCTCGGACTTGTCGATCTTGTCGACCAGGTCGGGTTGGACCGCGGCGCCGCCACCACCCATGGATCCGAGCGAGCTCGTGTCGCGACGCTCCCAGTCGGGATGTAAGAGCATCTCGCGGCTCATGGTTGGCACACCGGTAAAGGTTGCCACCTGTTCGCGTTCGATCAATTCGAGAGCCCGCGCCGGGTCCCACTTGTACATCAGCACCACTTTGGCACCCACCGCGGTGCAGGGGTGCAGAACACAGTTGTTGGCCGTGACATGAAACAGCGGGGTGGGGACCATCACCGAGGGGGGAACGTCCTTGGCCCTTTCGATTTCGGCGCCACCAGCCGCGAGTTTGGCCGTGGCCGCGCCCGTTGCCGCGTTGCCGAAACCGATATGCATCAGGTTGTGAACCGAACCTCGATGGGTGAGCTGAGCTCCCTTGGGAAAGCCGGTGGTGCCCGAGGTGTAAAAGATGCAGATGTCATCGTCAGGTTCGATCGCCGCGGCGGGCAGATCGGTCGGCGCGTTCGCCGCGTCGACCACGTCGTCCCACCTGGACGCATCGTCGGGAAGCTCCCGGTCGCTGCGCACGCTGATGACGTGCAACGGACTCTCGGCCCGCCTCGCGGGCAGGATCGGCTCGAGGCGCTGGAGCCGTTCGTCGTCCACGATGATGACCTTGGGGACCGAGTCGGTGAGTCCGTATTCGAGTTCGGCGCTGGTCCACCACGCGTTGACTCCGACGACTGCGGCGCCGAGCGAGATTGTTGCCCAATAGGCAAAGGTCCACTCGGGATAGTTGCGCATGGCGATGGCGACGCGATCACCACGGCCTACGCCGTGAGCATCAGCCAACACGTGGGCCAGGGAACGGACAATCGCATGCGCTTCGGCGTAGGTGTACGTCTCGTCCTCGAACACGATGTAGGGCTTGTCGGCGTGGCCGGCCGCCAGCTCCCAAATGACTCGCATGTTGGGTGGTGCCGAGTCGAACACCCGCATCGGTATGCCCCGCACGTCGACCGTCGACATGGCAAAAGGCGCACCTGGCGCAATTAGTTCTTCCCAGCTGGCATTTAGTACATCGATCACGGGGCAATTGTTAGTCCAAACCGACCACAAAGTTCCAAGCGGCTCGCGGCGACCGTTGCGGCGTAGCCTCCGGACCATGGGTCAACAGATGTTTCGAATCGGCGAAGAGGTCGCGCAGGCCCGCCACGCCGGCCAGCCGATTGTTGCGATGGAGTCAACTATCTACAGCAGTCTCGGCCTGCCGGCCCCGGCCAACCGCGAGTGCCTCGAACGTTGCGAGGCGGTGGTGAGAAGAGCAGGCGCGGTACCCGCGCTGACCGCGGTAATTGACGGCACCGCAGTTGTGGGGTGCACGCCCGGCGAGGTCGAACGGGTATTGGCGGCGTCGGCCAAGATCGCGGCGCGGGACTTGCCTTATGCGGTGGCGACCAGCCTCGACGTCGGTGTCACCACGGTCTCGGCTTCGGTGACGTTGGCCGCCAAAGCTCGTGTCGAAACGTTTGCCACTGGTGGGATAGGTGGCGTGCACCGCGGCAGCGAGCTCACCGGCGATATCTCTCACGACCTCGTGGCGATTGCTCGTCACCCGGTAGTTACGGTTTCGGCCGGTGCCAAAGCATTCCTCGATCTGGCTCGCACGGTGGAGTACTTCGAAACAATCGGCGTGCCGGTCGTGGGGTGGAAGACCGACCGGTTCCCGGCGTTTTACGTGCGCGATAGCGGCGTGTTGCTCACCATGACGGCCACGTCGGGACAACAGGTCGCAACGATGCTTCGAGCCTCGGACGCGCTCGACCATCCCGGCGGAATCTTGGTGGCCAACCCCATCCCCGAAGCCGACGAACTCGACCCCGATCGGGTCAAGGCCGCGCTCGAAGCCGGTTTGGCTGAGGTCGAACGGCGTGGTCTTAGCGGTCCCGGAGTCACGCCGGTCGTCTTGGCGGCGATCGCCGCCGCCACCGACGGTGACAGCGTTCCGGCCAACCTCGCGCTGGCCGAGAGCAACGCCGAGGTGGCCAGCGAAATTGCGGCGGCGCTGGCGGCTGACCCAAAGTAGAAGCGCCACTCCCGATCTTGCGGACCCTCCCATGACTGATTTTGATCCCGACGCCACCCTCTTGCGGGTCCTCACCGATCCCGACGCAATCCCCGATCCGTATCCGCACTATCGGGCGCTGCGCGAGAACACGCCAATCTTCAAGACCGCCCTCACTGGCAGCTACGTGCTAACCCGTTTCGAGGACGCTCGGGCGTTGCTCAGAGATCCCCGCTGTGGGAGTTCGGCGCCGTTCGAAACCGAGGAGCGAGTCGGTGTCGATGGTCGCCCCCGACGCGCTCGCGACACCAACACGTTGTCGATGTTGTTTCTCAACCCACCCGACCACACCCGCATTCGTGGTCTCGTGAGCCGTGCCTTTACCCCTCGTCGGGTTGAGCAGTTGCGGCCCGAGGTCGAGGAGATGGCCGACGAACTGCTCGACAATCTTGGCTCGGCCGGCGATTTTGTCGCCCAGGTTGCGTTCCCGCTTCCGGCCAACGTGATCAGTGCTCTTGTGGGTGTGCCTCGCGCTGATCGTGATGCGCTTCGCCCGCTCATCTCCGACCTTGGTGTCGGGATCGAACCGTCGGCCAGCGACGAAGAAATTGCCGCCGCCGATCAGGCCAGCGAAAAGATCCGCGACTACCTGGTAGACCTCATCGCCGAGCGTCGCCGCCATCCTGCCGACGATTTGCTGAGCGGGTTGATCGAGGCCAGCGACGAAGGGGATCGTCTCACCGAAACCGAGATTCTCGTAAATACTCTGTTGATCTACGCCGCCGGGTTCGAGACCACCACGCACTTACTCGCCAACATGGTGCGTCAACTGGTCGCCAACCCCGATCAACACCAAGCCGTACGCCACGACCGCTCGCTGATCCCCGGCGCCATCGAGGAGGTCTTGCGGTTTGACCCCCCGGTGCAACTCGACGGCCGCACTGTCTTCGAAGACGTCGAGATCGGCGGCCAATTGCTGCCGGCCGGTTCGTCGGCCATGACCTTGCTGGCGGCATGCAACCGCGACCCCGCGCTGGTCGACCGGCCCGATCAGTTCGATGTAACCCGCACCAACACTCAAGTCCTGTCGTTCGGGTCCGGCATCCATTTCTGTCTCGGCGCTTCGCTCGCTCGACTCGAAGGCCAAGTGCTCTTGGGTCGGATGCTCGACCGCTACGAGAACTGGGCGATCACCAGCGAACCGACTTGGCGCAAACGCATCACCCTGCGAGGAGTCGCCGAGTTGATGGTCGAGCTGTCGTAGGCGTCGCTAGTAGCCCTTCCATTCGGGGTCGCGGCGTTCGAGGAAACTGGCGATTCCTTCTTGAGAGTCTTCGCTGTAGGTGTTGATCTCGACCGCGAGCGACTCGTTGTGAATCATGGTTTCGCGGTTGACATCGAGTGACTGGTTGACGAGCCACTTGGCCAAGCCGAAAGAAGTCGTGGGCCCGCTCGCTATGCGTTCGGCCCATTCGGTTACGGCCGCGACGAGCTCGCGGGCTGGCACGACCTTGTTGACCAAACCGAGTTCGGCGGCGGCGGCGGCGGGTAGGTCCTCGGCGAACAAGAACA